>Ga0306920_100000464_pt1 | contig 47131 bp, 52 predicted proteins | sample flu12Cox44000170_FD_204666 | JGI IMG/M metagenome (GOLD analysis project Ga0306920, IMG submission 204666) | Lab enrichment of tropical soil microbial communities from Luquillo Experimental Forest, Puerto Rico - flux4day.12C.oxic.44.000.170 (v2)... | ecosystem: Environmental > Terrestrial >... | reverse complement strand
CGCGAGCTGGCCGAGACGCTGCAGGTCAGCCGCAGTTCGATTCGAGACGCGATTCTAGGCCTGGAACTGGTAGGCATGGTTGAGTCGCGGCAAGGCGCCGGGACGATTGTTCGCGAACTCGCGACCGATTCATTTACCAATCCATTTTCCGATGCGCTCAAGCGCCGCCAGAAATCGGTCGGCGAGCTCCTGGACTTTCGCGAGATGCTGGAGCCGCCGCTGGCTGCACGCGCTGCGATGCACGCGTCTGCCGATGAGATTTCCGAAATGGAAGGGATTCTGCAGCGGCAAGAGGACAAGCAGGAGCATGGAGAGGTGACGATCGCGGAAGACGCCGAGTTCCACTACACCGTTGCCCTCGCGTCCGGAAATAGCGTGGTGCTTAAAGTGATTGATATTCTGATGGAACTCCTGCGCGAGACCCGGGAACGTTCTTTGCAGGTGGAAGGGCGCTCACAAAAATCAATCGCCGGCCACCGGCGGATTCTGGCTGCGATTAAGCGCCGTGACGCTGAAGCGGCAAAGGCAGCTATGCGGCGGCACATCAAAGACATCGAAGAGATTGTACTTAAGGGGTTTTGATCTGGAGAGGGTGTTCACCGTGAGCCGACCGACGGAACGCGACCCATCGCCTTTCGCGGGAACCGTCACCGTGCATCCTGCGGAGTCACTAGTCGAGGAGATCGAAGGCATCGTCTTGAATAACTTGAATTGGATGTAACTTGAGTGGAGGTTCAACCATGGGCCGGCTCTTTGCCATCGAAATTATTTATCGGGGAATCTTTCAGAAAACTCTTGCTAAGAATATCAGCCGCGCGATTGTGTTGGCGGCACATGAAGAAGGCAAGCGAGGCATATCCTTTGGCCGATACGGCGACAGCCCGGAGCGCAATGGCATTCCAGCCAAGAGCTTCGCCATTGTGGCCAGCGATGACGTGACGCTCGAGGAAGGCATGGCCAAGTACGAGCCCAAAGAGGTCGATATAACCATCGCCGTGGACGACACTCTCTGCAAGGGCGTCGAGTCCTGGGCCTGGTATGGGCTACAGCCGGTCAACCGCCTTTTGAAACCCGGCGGCACCTTGATTGTAACCTCTCGCGAGCAGCCCGATACCATCATCGAGATGGCCCATCGCAAGGCATCCCCGTATAAACTGGCCATAGTAAAGGGCACGGTCAGCTTTTCAGGCCTTTGGGTTTACAAGGATGACCACACGGATGTGCGCATCCTCGGCGCTATTTCCCAGATCCTGCCCGACCTGTTCAGCTTGAAATCGGTCCAAAAGGTTATCCTGGACCAGTGGAAGGATCCCATCAAGACCTCTTCCGCGGCGCGGGCCTACGAGCGACTCACCACGGTCACCGTTCGACCCGACCAGGGCAATCCCGAAATACCGTACTCTTTTGAGTTCCCGAAGTGGCATGAAATGCGCGATGGCGTTACCATCCCCAGCATTCCAGCAGGCCGCGCGTTTGAAGACCCTACCACGCATACCGTAGGGGGATTTCGGCCTGACCGCAATCCGACCTTCAAAAAGTTTTCTACCCGCACGATGCGGCCTGTCGTGAACTTCGAGACCTGCATTAAGTGTACGCTTTGCTGGCTGCACTGCCCGGACTCCTGCTTTGATGTCACCCCTGACGGCTTATATGACGCCAATATGCAAGCCTGCTGCGGGTGCGGCGTTTGTGAGGCGGTTTGCCCGGTTAAAGAATGCGTCACCATGGTGAATGAGACGGAGTTCCGCGATAACGACAGCCAGTGGGAGATGTGGAGGCGGGATAAGGCGGATTACGGGAAGTGGCTTCAGGAGAAGATAGCAGCCCACCCGGAACGCACGCACGGCTTTCGCTATCGCGGACAATACGAAGAGCAGATTCCCGAGATGTTAGAAACTGCGCGCGAGGACTAACTGTTCAGGGAGGAGAGTTGTCATGGTTCCAGTGGCCCTAGAAACTGAGAAACATCACAAGATTGACGACACGGCCCTCATCACGGGCAGCGAAGCGATTGCCGTGGCCTGCAAGCTCGCCGACGTGGATGTGATCACGGCCTATCCCATCCGCCCTTACGACACCGTGATGCAGTATGTGGCCAAGCTAGTGGCCGAAGGTGAAATGGACTGCGAATACATCGTGGCGGAAGGCGAACACTCGCAATTTGAAGTCGTAAAGCACGCATCCGCTTGTGGCGCGCGCGTGTTCTGCGGCAGCAGCGGTGTCGGCTGGATGTACGCAATGGAAGCGTTGACAGTCACACCGGCGTTGCGCATTCCGATGGTAGCCATGGTGGGCAACCGGGCCCTGGACGATCCAGGTGCGTTCGGTGTGGAGCACAACGACGCACTGGCGGTGCGCGATCTCGGTTGGCAACTGGTCTGGGTGGACAACCCACAGGAAGCGCTGGACACTGCCCTGATCGCCTATCGGGTTGCGGAAGATCGGCGTATTTTCTTGCCGTGCGCCATCAGTTGTGACGGTGCCTTTCTGACACACTCGCAAGCGCTCGTGAAGGTCCCATCGCAAGAGAAGGTCAACGAATTCCTGCCTCGCTACAACCGCGCAGAACTGCTGCTCCATCCCGACAATCCCATTACCGTGGCCCCACAGGGCAATGAAGACTGGGTCATGGAGATCCGGAGGCAGAATTATGCCGCCATGGAGCGCACCTTCGGCGTCATCAAGGAAGCCTACGCTGACTTTGAGAAGATCTTCGGGCGCTCCTACGGCAATCCATTTTTTGAGGAGTACCTAACTGAGGATGCCGAGGTGGTGCTGCTGGGCATGGGCACACTGTCTACACCAGTAAAAGTCGCTATCCGCAAAATGCGCGCCGAAGGGAAAAAGGTAGGTTTCGTGCGCTTGCGCTGGTTCCGGCCCTTCGCCGCGGAGGAACTGGCCAAGTGCCTGGGGCGCTTCTCCGCCGTCGGGGTGATCGACCGCGACTACTCCTTCGGTTCGCCCTATCTCGGCGGCGTGGTGGCCGGCGAGGTCCGCAACGCGCTCTACCCGTCCCCTGGAAAGAAGCCGCCGGTGCTGGGTTTCATCGCCGGCCTCGGGGGTCGCGAAGTCACCGTGCCTGACGTGGAGAAAATTACTGCGGCTGTCTATCGAGCCGCGCAGGGCAAATCGGAACCGCTTACACAATGGATCGGGCTTCGGGAATAGTTATAGTTTGTGTTTGTTGATAGGTTGTTGTCGTTAGAAAGGACGGAATAGCCATGCCTACCTACATACAGATCGATCCGACTCAGGAGTTAGAGGCCTTCAAGGCCGTCAAAAAGCTCCCACTCGAGGAGTTCTTCACCTCGGGTCACAGGACATGCCAAGGTTGCGAATCGGCTCTGCTCATGAAAATGATGGCCAAAGCCGCGGGTCCGAGGACCATTATCTTGGGCAGCACGGGGTGCATGTACGTGGCCAACACCACCTACTACAGCACCTCCTGGGTAGTGCCCTGGATGCATACTCAGCTCGGCAGCAGCGGGGCGGCTGCTCTAGGAACATCGGCCGCTCTGAAGGTGCTCATGCGCAAAGGCAAAATAAAGAATGAGCCGATCAACGTGATTGCCTTCTGCGGTGACGGAGGGGGAGCGGATATGGGAATCAGTGGAATCTCCGCCACGCTGACCCATCCGGACTACAACTGCTTGATCTTGATGTATGACAACGAGTCTTACGCCAATACTGACATCCAGCTTTCGGGTAGCACACCGTGGGGCGCACACACAACCTTTAGCCCCCCGGGCAGGATGAAGAGAATCATGCACCATCGCTGGAAAAAGAACATGGCCGGCATGATGGCGGCAGGCCATCCCACGTGCCGGTACGTCGCCACCATCTGCATGTCATACGGTCTGCTAGGGATGAATGCCATGCGCAAAGCTTTGTCCATCGGCGGGCCCACATTCGTTCACTCCCTGGATCCCTGCCCCAAGGGCTGGGACTACGATCCTTTTCTCTCCCACGAAATGGGCGAGTTGGCTGTAACTACAGGAGTTTGGCCGCTCTACGAAGTGGAAAACGGAGTGTTGAGATTGATCGGCAAAACACAGCAACTAGCTGACCGCCGCATCAGACGGCTGCCGGTACGCGATTATTTACTCAAGCAGGGACGGTTCGCACATTTTACGAAGGATGACATTGATTACTTCCAAAGCAAGGTCGACGAGATGTGGGACAAGTGGCTTGTACCGGGTGTGATCCCGTTCCGCACCGATGTTGAAAAGAGCGCAGAGCCTGAGTGATAGTTTTGTGCAGCGCTTTCGAGGAGGTGCATCCTAGGCCGTGACATTGTGAAAGCATAGCTCCGGCAAGACTTCGCGTTGTGAATCGTTGGATCGAGCTCGTCACGGCGGCAGAGTTTCAAGATGGCGATCGCGTCGCCGTTCGCGGCCTTGCAGAGCAATTTCCTGACGGTTCTTGGGTCCAATCGTGACAGTTCCAAGCAATTAAAAGAGAAAAAGAGCTGAGCATTGGCGTCCAGGAGTTGTTCCGAGACGCATCTAATTATCTAAACAGAGAACGAAGATTGATCATGAGTTACACGGAACTCACCGTTTGGACGCGCGGCATCATCATGGACAAAGAGGGTCGCGACATTGTCAATTCAATCGCCGCTGCTGCCGTGCGCGAGGGCAAGTACTCGCAGGCGATGGAAAACTACGTTGATAATCCCGATCGCACTAACGCCCCGACACGCAAGTACTGTCGGGTGAGCGACGGAGTGATCGAGAACGCGCTCACCTACGAAAACGAGCAACCCAACATCGTCATACTGGTAGAAGAGACCATGGTCAAGGGTTGGGATTATCTGCGCGGGATGCCTCCGGGCGGAACACTGGTGATCAATACGCACTATTCACCGGATTATATGATTCGTTTCGTGCCTGGTTCCGAGCGCCTAGCGCAACTAGTTTGTGTTGATGCCGCACACCTAGCCGATCACAAATGGCTGTACTACCGTCTCGGCGAGCTCGGCCTCGACCGCCTTTCGACAGAGGGCGCCGCCGAACGAAACAAATCAATGGCACCCGATATCGCCGCCCCGCTCATCGCGGCAGTGGCAAAGACCACAGGCATCGTAAAATTGGAGACCATTGAACCGATGATCACGAACAAGAGGGTATTCGAGATGGCGCTCGACCGGTTACATATCCTGCCGCTGAAACCAGTAGCGGCGTAGGGAAGCCGCCTCAACGTTCTGAAATGGCAACGCAACCTGAACGGGTCCCCGCGTCTTGCCATCCGCGCACCTTCCATCCCAAATGAGTTCAGGCATAAGTGGTGGAAACCTGTATAGAGGTGGAAGCAACGGGCTGAGCGGCAAAATCAAGACGCGCGGCAAGACGCAAGACAAGGCTGTGCGAGCGGGTTGCACGACGCGAAGAGCCCACGAAGAGGGGAGTGCTCGTCATGGCTACCGAAGCGAATCGTGTTTCCTAGCTGTACAGATTTTCGCCGGGCGGACGGCCGGAAAGAAACTTCAAATTGGGAATTTCAGATTTCTTCCACACACTTTAAGCACATGGAGAATTCATTTACGTGCGGTTGCTACTACCTCGAAGGTGGGCGCCGGCTAGCCCGGCGTAGGTCCGTACCCGCGCTGAATCGTTAGACACTGATTGGGGGCGAGTTTGTTGCATTGATTACTTAAGAATTAGCAAAAGACTAAGTTAGTGGGGGAAGGAGAATCGATTTCAAATTTCAAATGGAGGGCGAAGGCGCTGCCCTTCGCTCCTCAGGATAAACCGGAGGCCAGGAATACGAAAAAGCTGGTGCGAAGCGCCGACGCACGAGGCGAGGCCCGGCGCGTTTGCACTTAAGCGAAGTTTGTGCCCCGACAGATCAAAATTTCAAGAGATTCGCTAGTGGGTTACCTGCCCGAGTTCGTATTTTCCTTGTTGTGGATCGACGAGGGTGACGCCGCCGTGACCCTTCCAGAAGCCGACTAGAATATCGACGCGCACATAGTAAGTTTCTCCGGGTTTTACTTCGAGATCTATGCCCGTGGACTTATCGGTGGAATAGACGCGGTGTTTTCCGGGCTTCAGGGAGAATCTGAGACTGTCGCCGTTATGCAGATTGCCGACGGGGGCGTCGTCAATGAAAACCGAAGGCTTGAGCGCGGAGCCCTGAAACCGTTTTGCGCGATAGAAGTAGATGGTGGCGGGGGTGTCCGAATCGGAGGCCGCGGCTGGCGTGGGTTGGGCCGGTGCGGCCGGGGTCTGTGCAACTGGCCGGCAGGCGAGGTTTCCGAAAATCGTTTCGTCTGTATTCACGAAGCCGCCTGAGTCGGAAAGATTGCGGCACGTCCATTTGGATGGATCGGGGTTTTGAGCGGCTGCGGCAGTGGAGAAAAGCAACAGGGAGAGTACCGCGGTGCGTATTTTCATCGCTCCTCTTTTCGACAGAGTTAGTCGCGCAGGGTTTTCGCGACAAGTAAGAGTGGCAAGGGCGGGAAAATCGAGCAATGGTACTTTCTCGAATCAGTTAATGGGGTTTTTGCGACGGCGGGTAGAAAAGGACGGTGCAAAGCGTCGGGCGAGCGCGTGTTGTGAATCTGTGGTATGACCGGAGCGGGAAGGATTGGAGGGGGAATTGGATAAGGGGCAGGTGGGGCGCGACAAGGGGATTTTTGTTCACGAGGAAGTGGCGGCGGCGCTGATGGATTCGAAGCCGATGGTGGCGCTGGAGTCGACGGTGATTTCGCATGGATTGCCGCATCCGCACAATATTGAGACGGCACGTGGGATGGAGGCGGCGATTCGGGCGGGCGGGGCGGTGCCGGCGACGATTGCGGTGCTGGGCGGGAAACTGGTGGTGGGAGTGTCGGCTGGGGAGCTGGCGTTCTTGGCGGAGTCGAAGGAAGTGGCGAAGGTGAGCCGGGCGGATTTGGCGTCGGTGGTGGCGTCGGGGCGGGCAGGAGCGACGACGGTGGCGACGACGGCGTGGATTGCGTCGCGCGCGGGGATTCGGGTGTTTGCGACGGGCGGGATTGGCGGAGTGCACCGGGGCGTGGAGGAAACGCTGGATATTTCCGCGGATCTGACGGAGCTGGCGCGGACGCCGGTGGCAGTGGTGTGCGCGGGAGCGAAGGCGATTCTGGATTTGCCGCGGACGCTCGAGATGCTCGAGACATTAGGAGTGCCGGTCGTGGGGTATGGGACGAATGAGCTGCCGGCGTTTTATTCGCGCGAGAGCGGGCTGGCGCTGCAGTGCCGCGTGGATTCGGGCCGGGAGGCGGCGCGTTTGATGGCGACGCAGTGGGGGTTGGGGATGACGGCGGGGATCGTGTTTGCGAATCCGGCGCCGATGCGGAGTGCGCTGCCGGGGCGGAAGCTGGAGGAATTGATTGCGAAGGCGCTGGTGGCGGCAGCAGCAGAAAGAGTGCAGGGAAAACGCGTGACGCCTTATTTGTTGGAGGCGCTGTCGAAGGAGAGCGGCGGAAGGACCCTGGCGGCGAATGTGGCGTTGCTGCTGAACAATGCGCGGGTGGCGGCGGAGATTGCGGTGGCGTATGCGGAGGTGGCGAAGGAGTGAAGCTGGGAGGGTGCCACGGAGGCAGGGGAGCAAGGAAGCAAGGAAGCAGGGAAGCAAGGAGGCAAAGAAGGACTGAATTTATTTTGGTGCGGCGGTGCTGAGTTTTACTGTGCTGTGGAACTTTTGCATTAGGTATTCGCCGGAGCGCACCGGTGGATATTTCGCGGGTTCGCCTGGGGCGAGGCAGGTGGGGATGCAGGTGATTTCGGCGTCCCAATTGGGTTGGTGGAAGAAGGCGACGGATTGGCGGCGCGTGGAGCCAGTGGAATCGGCAGGGGGATTTACGACGCGATGCAAGGTGGAGACCCAGCGGTCGTTGGTCCAGCGGGCCATTAGATCGCCGATGTTGACGATGAAGCCATTGAGCACCGCGGGGACTGGCTGCCATTGCTTTTGCGGGTTGAAGATTTCGAGGCCGCCCGCGACGGAGTCGGCACGAAGAATTGTGAGGCTGCCGTAATCGGAGTGCGCGCCGGCGCGGAGTTGGCCGGGCTTGGGCGCGGCGCTTTGATGCGGGTAGTTGAGGGCGCGGACGGCGCTGATGGGGTCGTTGACGGCAGCGTCGAAAAAATTCTCGGGAAGGTTCAGCGCGACGGCGAAGACTTGCATGATTCTGCCGGAGAGAACGCCGAGGGCGCGATAGTAATCGGACCAGGCTTCTTCGAATTCGGCGGGCTCGGCGGGCCAGACGTTGGTGGCGTAGCGGAAATCGGCGAAGGGCTCGTTGCCGGTGTGCGGGGGCACCGTAAGCGGGCCGATGTTGAAAGTTTCTTTGATATCGGGCGGGGTATCTTCGCCTTTTGATTTTGCGAGGGCTTCGGATTGGAGCGGCGAGTAGCCGTAGGGATAGCCTTCGTAGCGCATTTTCACGGCGAGCTTTTTTTCGACGGGCAGATCAAAGAAGGCGCGGGCGGAGTTCCAGGCGCGAGAGATGGTTTCGTCGGGGATTCCGTGGCCGGTGATGGCGAGGAAGCCGGTTTGGCGGCAGATTTCGTCGACGTCGCGGCCGAGGGATTTTTTTTCGGCGGGGGAGGCGTTTGTGAATTTTGAGAGATCGAAAATTGGGAAGGTGGACATTTTGTGGGGCCTCAGTTGTTGTTTGATCCTCTTTAGCGAACCTTAAGCTACGGCGGGACTGGAGTCAATGTCGGGGCGGAGAAGAAAAATGGGAGGATGTGGTTTCATGCTCGGCGAGTGGGTGGCCGGATTTGATCCGAGGACGATGGGTGCACGAATTTGGTTTGTGCGCTCGTCAGAGCACAGGCAGGAGTGCCTGTACCACTGGAGGCGTGATACGATTTGGCGTTTGTGGAGGTGCGAGATGAGGCAGACGGCTTTTATATTTGCTGGGGTGATTTTGATGGCTGGGGCTGGGTTTGGAATCGGGTACGCGCATGGTGGGCCGGGGCCGGGTGCGAATTTGGCGCTCGCGCAATCTGCGGCGGGATCCGGGCCTGACACGGATACTCCGGCGTACCACTCGGCGCCTCCTTCCGGAGCGTTGCCTGAGACGCTCGATCCGAAACAATTTCCTGATGTGCGAACGCAGAAAATTTATGCGCTGGCTGCGAAGGTGAAGCCAGTGCTTTACCAGCAGCCTTGCTATTGCCGTTGCGATCGCGAGGTGGGACATACGAGTTTGCTGGATTGTTTTAGGGATAACCACGGGTCGATCTGCGATGTGTGCAAGAAGGAAGCTGTGTATAGCTACCAGCAGACGAAGCTGGGGAAGAGTCCCGCTGAGATTCGAGCGGGGATTATGGCGGGGAAGTGGAAGCAGGTGGATTTGGCGAAGGTGGATTCGGCGCCGGCGCCTGTGGGCGGGAAGCAGTTCAATTTTGCGTTTTGATTGGTTTCGCGGAAGACCATCGGACGAGAAATTCGCGGTCATGGCTGCCACCCTTCTTTAAATTGAAAATTGCAACGACACTGTACGCGGGCGGGTCTTAGACCCGCCCCTATTGATTTTGTCGGAGTAGTTCTTGTCCGCAGTGTAACCACTAAAGAGATGATCGGGCGGCGCGGGTGTGTGCCAGGAGTTTGGTGCAGGCATAGACGGCGCGGGTGTGCGGCATGGGGACGTTGAGGCGCTCGCTGAGTTCTACGACTGCGCCTACTACGGCTTCGAGTTCGATAGAGCGGCCGGCTTCGAGATCCTGCAGCATGGAGGTTTTGTGTTCGCCGACTTTTTCGGCGCCTTCGATACGCTGGTCAAGCGTGATGGGAACTTCGAGGCCGAGTTCTGCGCCGACGGCTACGGTTTCTTCCATGATTCTGCGGACGAGGGCGTTGACGTCGGGATCGCGCGCCATTTGAACGAGGGTGGCGCCGGTGAGCGCGCTGATGGGGTTGAAGGCGACGTTGCCTAGGATTTTCACCCAGATTTCCTGGCGAATGCGAGTGGTGACGGGGCAGCGCAGTCCTGCGGCGATTAGAGCCTCGGCGATCTGGCGGCTGCGAACGGAGCGCGTGCCGGCGGGCTCGCCGAGTGAAATGCGATTGCCTTCGGTGTGGCGAATGACGCCGGGTTCGACGATGTCCGTGGCGAAATAAACGATGGAGCCGAGGACGCGGCGCGGTTCGATCGCGGCGGCTATTGCGCCGCCGGGGTCGACGCGTTCGAGATGCATGCCTTCGTGCTCGCCGCCCCAGCCCTGAAAAAACCACCAGGGGATGCCATTTTGCGTGCCGACGACGGCGGTGTCCGGGCCGAGGACGGGTTTGAGTTGCGGGGCGAGGGTGGTGAGGCCGTGAGCTTTCACGCCAAGGAAAACGACATCCACGAGGCCGACGTTTTCAAGATTCGCGGCAATTTTCGGATGCGCTTCGAAATCGCCGTCGACACTTTTCACGTGAACGCCGTGCTGCTGCATGGCGCGAAGGTGAGGGCCGCGAGCGAAAAGCGTGATGTCCTGGCCAGCGCGGGCCATGCAGGCTCCGATATAGGCGCCGATTGCGCCGGCACCGGCGATGAGGAATTTCATGAGCGATGGCTCGGAATTGTTGCGGTTCTCTGGGTTTTTCCGCGCACGTGAAATGAGCGAGAGGCTCGCGGAAATACTCTACCACTAGTGGACCGGGCGAGGGACCGGGCGTGCGGGCCAATCCTGCGGAGCAAATTCGACTCCCCAGAAATGCGGGCTGGGAGAAAGAAACTCGACGCCGATGCGAGTGCCCTTTTCGGAGGTGTCGCCCAGGTAAACCACGCGGCAATCCTGCTCTTCTTCCGTGGCCGGGTTGATGAGCACCAACTCCGCGCCGATTTTGAGTTCGGCCTGCAAGTAAAGAAGGCCGCCATGGGCGTTGATGACGATGGTCTGGCTAGTTTCCTGAAATTTCTTTCCCAGCAGGTCTCTGCCGGTGGCGCGTACGGGAATGCGGGTGAAGACGCGCGAACTGCGGCGCTGGCCGCCTTTGGTTTCTGTCTCTGGCATCATGCAAATATCGTGCAACGCGTAGACGAGGGAGTCAACGCCCGGAAACACGGAGGTGTCCAAAAGCACAGTTCCCAAATAGCTTGCTGAAATAGAGCAAGGTTCCTAAAATACGTTGTTTGTTTGTAGGGCTTGTAGGCGGCGGACTCCCGCCGTTTTTGAGCTGTTCCTGGCAGATCAAAACAACTTGGGGAGCCTAGAGTGAACCTGACCGAGTATATCGATTCCAAACGCGACGAACATCTGAGCGAGCTGAAGGAATTTCTGCGGATTCCCAGCGTCAGCACGAAGAGCGAAAACAAGCCGGATGTGGAGCGCGCAGCACAATGGGTGGCGGCTAAGTTACGCGACGCGGGACTTGAAAATATCGAGATCGTTCCCACGAAGATGCACCCGCTTGTGTACGGGGAATCGCTGCGCGCGCCGGGAAAACCCACCGTACTTTTTTACGGGCATTACGATGTGCAGCCAGCTGAGCCGCTGGAACTTTGGACCAGCCCCGCATTCGAACCAACCGTGCGCGACGGAAATCTTTTCGGACGGGGCACGGCCGACGACAAAGGCCAAGTGCACATTCACCTGAAAGCGCTCGAAGCGCTGCTAAAAACTTTGGGAACTCTGCCGGTGAACGTGAAGGTGATGATCGAGGGGGAGGAAGAGGTCGGCAGCGTAAACCTTTGGGAATTTGTGCAGAAGAATCGCGAGCGCCTGAGGGCGGATGCGCTTGTGGTTTCCGATACGTCGATGCTAGCAAAAGGCGTTCCTTCGATTACGTACGGGCTGCGAGGACTGAATTATTACCAGATCGAGCTCACGGGACCGGCGCATGACTTGCACTCGGGAGTTTTCGGCGGAGCGGTGCCGAATCCGCTGACGATTTTGTGCGAGACCATCTCAAAGCTTCACGATAAGAATTTTCGGGTGACGATTCCCGGTTTCTACGACGACGTGGCGACGCTTTCGAAACAGGAGCGCAAAGCTCTTAATTCGCTTCCGTGGAAAGAAAAAGAATTTCGGAAGACGGTAGGTGCGCTCGGGCTTGACGGGGAGAAAGGATTTACGATCGTCGAGCGGTTGTGGACACGTCCCACGCTGGAAGTGAATGGAGTCTGGGGCGGATATATGGGCGAAGGAGCCAAGACGGTGATACCGTCGAAGGCGTACGCAAAAATTTCGACGCGGCTGGTGCCCAAGCAGGAGCCGGCGAAAATTGCGAAGCTGGTGGAAAAGCACATCCGCAAGCTGCTGCCGAAATCGGTGGCTTGCAAGTTCGAAGTGCTAAGCATGGGGAAGCCGTGGGTGGCGCCTTATTCGCATGCGATTTTCCAGAAAGCGATCCACGCACTCGAGTCCGGCTTCGGGAAGAAAGCGGTTTTTATTCGCGAGGGCGGCTCGATTCCATTCGTAACGCAGATGCATGACACCTTCAAAGTGCCGTGTGTGCTCATGGGTTTCGGCCTTCCCGACGAAAACGCGCATGCCCCGGACGAGCACATCGCGCTCGAGAATTATTTCGGCGGCATCAAGGCCGTGGCGCTTTTCTACCAGCGACTCGCGGCGCACTGAAAAACTTAGAAACCCCGGCAGCAAGAAACGCCCGTATTTCCGGGCCTTTTTCGCGTTTTTTGCTTGCGTTCGAGGGGCAGTGCGGCTATAGTCCCACGCGGCATCTGGGACGCAGGTGCCAACCGCAAATAAATCCGAGGAGGAAAAAGCAACTCGATGGCAAACCCGATGAGCAAGTCGAAGATCATTGCGTACATGACCGAGAAGGTCAGTACGAAAGATAAGCCGGTGTCAAAGAAGCAGGTGGTTGCTTTCTTTGATGAACTGTTCAACCTGGCTGTGAAGGAAGCGAAGTCATCTGGAAAGTTCGTGATTCCCGGTATCGGCCGCGCCGTGAAAGCGCACCGCAAGGCTCGCATGGGCCGCAACCCGGCCACTGGCGAAGCCATCAAGATCAAGGCCAAGACAGTTGTGCGCTTGCGCGCAGCGAAAGCATTTAAAGACGCCGTTTTGAAGTAGTTAGGCCCGGCGCACAGATTCGAGGTGGAACCCTCAGGCACGCCCGGTGCGAAAAACGGACCGGAGGCTTGGGGGTTTTGTCTTTTCTGGCAGCATTTACAGCGATTCATATGCATTGAGGCGTGAAAAACCCAATGAAACCCGGGGGAAAATGAGTTCGCAGCATTGGGATGCGAAGCGTGCCGAGGCTTACGCTCATTTCCGTTACGGCTTCCCGGAGAGAACGCTGTCCGGAAAGACGGTGGTGGTCGCGGGCGGAACGGGTGGGCTAGGGGCAGCGACGGTTGCGCTTCTTCTGCGGGAAGGGGCACATCTACTCGTAGGGTATCGCGAGGATCGCGAGCGTGCGGCCCGCGTCTCGAAAGCGATGGGCGAACAGTATGGCGGAAAACTGGAGTTGATTGAGGGCGATATCGCGTCGCCGGAAGTCCGTAGCAAATACGTTGCGGCGTGCCAGAGGGCGGGAGCGGCTTTCGCAGGAGCGGCGATTTTTCCGGGTGACCCAGCTCGAGTGCCTTTCGAAAAGCTCGATCGTGACGCTCTGATAGCTTCGCTGGAAGTGAATTATGTGGGCCCGGTGCTGCTGACAAAGGAGCTGGGGCAACTGATGGAGGGGCACGATGCGGGAGGGGGCGTCGTGCTGCTGACCACGATGCAGGCGCACGCGGCGTTTCCGGGCAGCTTGAACTATGGCGCACCCAAGGCAACGCTGGCGCACGCGGCGAAGATTCTGGCGCAACTGTGGAATCGTGTGCGGGTGAATGTGGTGGCTCCTGGGGCTACGATTTCGGGGATGGCGGCGGCGAGCGTGCAATCGGGGAAATACGATCGTTACGTCGAGAACGGTGCGATCGGGCGTTTCGGCCGGCCGGAAGACGTGGCGCGCGCCGTTCGACTCTTTTTGGAACCGGATAATTACATTACAGGTCAAACGCTGGTGGTGGACGGCGGGTTAACGCTGCGGCGCGATCGAGGGTAGTACCAGAGTATCTTCGGAATTTCATGCGCGAACACTCAGGACTTCTTACCGATCTTTACGAATTGACGATGGCGGCCGGGTATCTTCAGACCGGTTTCGAAGCGCGCGCCACTTTTGAATTGTTCGTGCGAAATCTTCCAGAGCATAGGAATTATTTAGTTGCCGCGGGGCTCGAACAGGCTCTTGAGTTTCTCGAGCACGTGAATTTCAACGACGAAGAGATTGCCTACCTGAGATCGCATCACGTTTTTCAGTACATCGGGCCGGAGTTTTTCGATTATCTGCGCACGTTTCGATTTACCGGCGACGTGTGGGCGGTCCCCGAGGGCACGCTGGTTTTTCCCGGCGAGCCGATGCTGCGAATCTCGGCGCCCATTATCGAAGCGCAGATCATGGAGACGTATTTACTCGCGACGCTGGCCTACCAAACGATGATTGCGAGCAAGACCGCGCGCGTGGTGACGGCTGCGGAGGGGCGTCGCGTGGTGGAGTTCGGTGCGCGGCGCGCTCACAGCGCACAGGCGGGATTATTTGCGGCACGGGCGGCGGCGATCGGCGGAGCTGTGGGAAGCTCCAACGTTCTCGCGGGGCAACAATTCGGCGTGTACACCTATGGAACGCAGGCGCATTCCTGGGTGATGGCGCACGATGATGAAGCGGATGCGTTTGCGCATTTTCTCGACGCTTTTCCGGAGCGGGCATTTTTGTTGCTGGACACTTACAACGTGCACGATGCCGTGAAAAAAATCATCCGCATGGGGCGCAAGCCTGCGGGGGTTCGCCTGGACAGCGGCGACGTGGCGAAAGACAGCCAGTGGGTGCGCCGGGAGCTGGATAAGGTTTGCTGGCAGGACGTGCGGATATTCGCGTCGGGCGATCTGGATGAATACGAAATTGCGAGGCTATTGTCGAAAGGAGCGGCGATCGATTCGTTTGGCGTGGGGTCGGCGCTGGCGACTCCCAGTGACGCGCCACTTTTGAATCTCGTTTATAAGCTCGTGGAAGTGGATCGCGCCGGGAAGATCCAGGGTGCAGCAAAACTCACGCAAGCAAAGGTGACCTATCCGGGGCGCAAGCAGGTGTTCCGGTATTCGAATCGTCGCGGCGAATTCGAAGAAGACAAGATCGCGCTCGAAGGCGAGCCGGCAAATGGCGGCACGCCGCTGCTCACGCCGGTGATGCGCGAAGGCCGCCGCACGCTAGCGCCGGAACCGATCAGCGCGCTGCGTGATCGCTGCGTGGCGGGCCTTGCGCATCTTCTCGAGCACTACCGTCGAATCGATAGGCGCGCGGAATATCCGGTGCGATACAGCAAACAGCTGGAAAAACTGCTCGACAAGATACGCAAGCACGTGCGGCGGTCGGCGCCGAAGTGATGATCGCAGTGAGATGGTAATGGGGTGGAAGAGGTTTTGGCGGTGACGGCGTCACGGAAAATTATTTTTTGGCAAGTGGACACGCAGCAGGATTTCATGCTGCCCGGCGGAAAATTGTATGTTCCGGGCGCCGAGAAAATCATTCCGCATATCAAGCGCCTGGTGGACGCTGCGCGGAAGGCCGGAATCTTGTTGGTATCGAGTGCTTGCGCGCACGCGGCGGACGATCCCGAATTTGCGAATTTTCCTCCCCATTGTATCCGAGGGACGGACGGCGCCCGTATTGTGAGTGAGGGACTTGCGAAAGATTTTGTTATTGTTCCGAATCGAGCGAACTTGGGACTTCCCGCTGATTTGTTTGACCATGCGCAAATCGTGATCGAAAAGCAGGAGCTGGACGTCTTCAGCAACCCGCATACGCATGAAATCGTCGAACGGCTTGGCGCTGAGGCAACGTATGTGGTGTTTGGCGTGGTGACGGAATTTTGCGTGCATTTCGCGTCCAAGGGATTGTTGAGCCGCGGGCGAAAAGTGTTTGTTGTGGAAGACGCGATCGAAACAGTTGAAGCGGAGGAAGGCGCGCGCGCTCTCGATGAATTAGACGCGATGGGCGCCGGCCTGGTGACGACGGACGAGGCGATTCAAATGCTGGAAATTGCTTCGGCGGCCGGCTCTGGTCCTCAGTCGAAATCCTGATCGTAGCGAGTCTGCGAAAAATTCTAGCGGTCGACGTGTTTCGCGCTGGCAGCGGTGTAGCGTTCGCCTGCCACTTCTTCAGGTTGAACGGCAGTTTGCAGCTCGGCAACATCCGCATCATTCAGAACGATTTCGGCGGCGGCGGCATTTTCTTCGAGATACTTGCGACGCTTGGTGCCGGGGATGGGAATGAAATCGTCGCCCTTTGCGAAGATCCAGGCGAGCGCGAGCTGTCCGGGCGTAACGTGCTTGCGTTCGGCGATTTTGCGGACGCGGGTGACAAGCTCCTGATTCTTGTCGAAATTTTCGCCGGTGAAGCGCGGATAGCGCTGTGAGCGCACATCCTTCTCGCCGAGATCGCTCAGCTTCGTAATGGCGCCGGTGAGGAAGCCGCGGCCGAGAGGGCTATAGGGCACGAAACCGATACCGAGTTCGCGCAGCGTGGGGATGATTTCTTTTTCGGCGTGGCGTTCCCAGAGTGAGTATTCGGTTTGAAGGGCGGTGATCGGATACACTTTGTGAGCGCGGCGAATCGTATTAGGCGCGGCTTCCGAGAGCCCCAGATATTTCACTTTGCCCGCTCTTACCAGCTCCGCCATCGCGCCGACAGTGTCTTCGATCGGAGTATTGGGATCGACGCGGTGCTGATAGTAAAGATTGATGTGGTCGACGCCAAGTCGCTTGAGTGACGCGTCGCACGCCGAGCGCACATATTCGGGCCTACCGCTGATGACCCAGTAGCTTGGATCGTCTTTCTTACGGATGTTGGCAAATTTTGTCGCGAGGAAGACCTCGTCGCGGCGGCCGCGGATTGTTTTGCCAATCAGCTCTTCGTTGTCGCCGATGCCGTAGGTGTCTGCAGTGTCGATAAAATTGACGCCCAGATCGAGCGCGCGGAGGATTGTGGCGGCGGATTCCGCGTCGTTGCGCTCACCGTAGAATTCGCTCATACCCATACAGCCGAGCCCCATCTGGGAGACGATGGCGCCTTGCGAGCCGAGTTTCACTTTTCGCATTGTCATGAGAATTTAGATGACCGCGGATGGCGGCGGTTTCTGGAATTTGTCAGTAATGCTTCAGAGCTATTCGTCGCCCACCGGTGAGGTGCTCCAGGCGTCTGGGGCGGCTTCCTCGAAGCGGGTGTGGCGCGCGAGGAAAACGAAATTCAAGTTGCCGGTGGGGCCGTTGCGCTGCTTGGCGATGATAAGTTCGGCCTTGGCGCGATCTTCTTCGGGCAGGTCGGTCTTGTAGAAATTGGGGCGATTGATGAAGAGGACAACGTCAGCGTCCTGCTCGATCGCGCCCGATTCGCGCAGATCGGAGAGCTGAGGTCTGCGCTCTTCTCGTTCGGGTGCGCGAGTGAGCTGGCTCAGGACGATTACCGGAACCTTCAGTTCTTTTGCCAGGCCCTTCAGCGCGCGTGAAATGCTGGAGACTTCTTCCTGGCGATTGGTGCCGCGGCCGGTATTCGTGGGCACTACAAGCTGCAAATAATCGACAATCATGAGCGAGAGGCCGCGGTCGCGCTTCAGGCGGCGCGCCTTCGCGCCCATTTCGAGAACGGTGGAGGATGCGGAATCGTCGATCCATAGCGGCGCGTCGCCAAGGCTCGTGAGCGCCCGGGTGATTTTATTCCAATCGTCGCGGCCCATGTGGCCGGTACGGAATTTGTGCGCATCCACGCGGGCTTCCGATGCGAGCATGCGCAGAAGGAGTGATTCCTTCGACATTTCCAGGCTAAAAACGGCGACGGGCTCACGATTGCGCACCGCCACGTTTTCGGCGATGTTAAGCGCAAGAGCGGTTTTTCCCATCGAAGGACGCGCGGCTAGGATGACGAGCTCGGACGGTTGCAAGCCTGCGGTTTCATTGTCGAGGCCGGGGTAGCCGGTGGCGAGGCCCGTGATGCGACGGCCTTCGCTGAAAATGCGCTCGAGGCGCTCGAAATTGTCGCGAACCAGTTCTTTGACGCCGATGAGGCCGGCGCGGACGCGGTCTTCGGCAATCTGGAAGATGGTGGATTCGGCGCGATCAAGAATGACGTCGGCGTCGTCGCCGGCGGCGAGAGCCTGCTCCTGAATTGCGGCGGCGGAGAAGGCTAAATTGCGGAGAACGGATTTTTCTTTGACGATGCGCGCGTAGTGCTCAACGTTTGTCGCGCGCGGAAGGCCGTCGGCGAGCTGGGAAAGATAGGCGACGCCGCCGGCAGAATCGAGTTCGTCACGACGGGCGAGGTCGTCCATTAACGTGACGACGTCAATGGCCTGCTGATGCTCGGCGAGCTGAATCATACGCTGAAAAATCTGGCGGTGCTGCGGCAGAAAGAAATCCTCCGAGCGGAGTTTCTCGACCGCTGCATTGAGGGAGTGGTTATCGAGGAGGACGGCACCGAGGATGCTGCGCTCCGCTTCAAGATTGTGGGGGAGGGGCCGTTCGATCGAGGTGTCTGCCGTAGCCATTCGCTTTATTTTCGCCTAGGCCTCTTCGGGATGCAAGAGGCGGAATTTATGGTTTGCGCTGAAGGTTCGCGCAGCATGCAAATTGTTTGTTGTTGTGAAGCGCGTGGCATTTTGCGCGTGGTTCGACGGCGCGTCAATCGTATGGGCGGCATAAGTTCCTGTGAATATCTCGGAAAAGTGGAAAACGTAAATTAGTCGCGAGTGGATCGCCCGGATCGTGGATAGAAATACGGACGGTGTACTCAATTCAGCGGAGACTCGCGCGATTTTCAGGAGAGTTGGAGCTCGCGGCGAAGAGTGTGGGCAACCTCCACGACACGCTGGGCGGCCGCGCCGCTCATTTCGCCCTTTGCGCCACGTTCACGCAAGACGAGCCAGATGCCCGGGCGGTAAATTTCTTTGTCGCGGCAGATGGCGCCGGTGAGTTGGACGATTTCGAGCGCGTCGCCGGCGAGTTCACGATCGAGAATCGCGCGCGCTTCGTCGAGTAGGTCTTTGAATCCCTGCGAGGCGAGCATCGGATCCACGTCGCGCGGGATGGGCGCTTCGATATCCTCGAGGTCGTAATCGGGAAGCTGGTTGGTGATTATAAGTTCGATGGATGCCTCAGGCGCGGTTTTATCAGGCGCGATTTTGATGGACATGGCGATATTTTCGCAGATGCGCGGCTATTTCGGATAGGGGTGGCCGGCGAGAATCGCGAAGGCGCGGTAGATCTGCTCGGCGAGGACGACGCGCGCGAATTCGTGAGGCATGGTGAGCGTAGAGAGTGAGAGCTTTTGTTTGGCTGCGGCGCGCAGCTTAGGTGGGAAGCCTTCCGCATCGCCGCAGAGGAAAACGAGTTCGCGCACGCCGCGGTCGCGCAGATCGCCGAGCCATTTTGCAAATTGCTGGGAGGTGAATTGCTTGCCGGCGGCGTCGAGCAGGATGATGGTTGCGCTCGAGTCGAGTTTGAGTGTGCGCAGCGCGGCGGGGGTGGCGTCGCGGAGTTCGGTGACTTCGATATCGGCATAGTGGCGGACACGCACGACATAATCATCGACAAGCGCGCGGGCTTCTTCGCGGCGTGTTTTGCCCAGCATCAGGAGGCGGATTTTCATGAATTGATTTTCTTCCGTCTTGCGCGCAGCTTCAGAAAATGTGGCTCAATCCAAACCGAATTCAATCGCGTCGGCCAAAGCTCGACATGACCTAATTTATTGAATCCCTGGACTGTGTAGACTTTCCAGATCATGCTCCTAAATAGTTTGACGGTCCCCAGCTCATCACTAACGCCGGGCGGGAAAGTGATCGGCGGGATGCCGATGACGGTGACCCTGTCTCCAATCCTGAATTTATGTCGCGTCATCTGATCGGATTGAGCTAGACATGAAAGCTAAATCAGGTGGTACTTTTTGCGCTTCTCGAGAAGCGTTTTGCGGCTGATACCCAGGATTTCTGCGGCGCGTCCGATCTTGTAGCGCGTGGCTTCGAGAGTCGCTTTGATGGCGTCGCGCTCGAGATCTTCGAGTGAGCGCAGGGGGCCCATAGACGCGGCCTCGCCCGGCGCTGCACGAATGATTTCCGGGAAGTCGCTGGGCACCAGCAGCGACGCCTTCCCGAAGATGAGCCCGTGTTCAATTGCATTTTTCAGTTCACGTACATTTCCGGGCCACGCGTAGGCTTCGAAGAGATGCAACGCCGCTATATCGAACACTGCATCCGGGCGGCCGTGCACTGGACCGAGGCGCGCTACGAAATGAGCGGTGAGAGCCGGGATATCAGCGCGGCGCTCGCGCAACGGCGGAACCGGGACAGCGAGGACGTTGAGACGAAAGAAAAGATCCTCGCGGAACCTGCCTGTTGCAACTGCTTTGGCGAGATCGGTGTTGGTGAGTGCCATCAGCCGCGCATCCATACGAAGGGAGTCGGTGCCGCCTAGTCGCTCGAAGGTGCGCTCTTCGATCACGCGCAAGAGCTTTGCTTGAATACCGGGCGTAAGGGCCGCCACTTCATCGAGGACGATGGTGCCGCCCTGCGCCATCTCGAGGCGCCCTTGTTTGCGCGTGACTGCGCCCGTGAAAGCGCCCCGCTCGTGGCCGAAAAGCTCCGATTCGACGAGCTCAGCAGGAAGACTGGCGCAATCAATTTTAAGAAACGGCGCATCGCGACGAGGGCCGTTCTGATGAATCCAACGCGCAAGCTGATCTTTTCCCGTGCCGCTTTCGCCGGTAATGAGCAGGGTGGTGGAAGGTTCGGCGAGTTTTGCAGCGAGCTCGAGAACTCGGAGCGAGGCGGGGTCGGCGGCGATCCATTCGAGGCTCAGCGCGACCGATTTCAAGTCCTGCGTTGCTGTCTCGCGAGTGGCCGCGTCGTATGCCGTCATCGGAGCGTCAGGTATTGCTTTGGTGCGATGCGCCGGGGTGCGCTTCGCCGGAAGCTTCGGGCGGACGCGTGGGCGCCGGAAAGTCGATGCGCTCGGCAGTGCGCCAGAGCCTTTCGAGATCGTAATACTGCCGGGCGCGTTCGCTGAAAATGTGCGCGACGATATCGCCGTAGTCGAGCAGAACCCATTCGGCACCGGGCTTTCCTTCGCGATGCTCGAGCCGGATTCCGTGGCTCTTGAGGCGTTCTTCGATCGCTTCGCCAATCGCCTGCATCTGCGGCTGGCTATTTCCCGAGCAGAGCAGGAAATATTCGGCGAACGTGCCGACGCCCACCAGCTTCAGCACCGTGATATCCACGGCCTGCTTGTCTTGAGCCGCTTCGACGGCCCAGCGAATTTCGGGGCGGAGAGAAATGTTGGTCACCGGTACAGGGCCTGTCCTCGAATGTATTCCTCTACGCGCGCGGGCACAAGCCCATGAATCGTTTGATGGCGTTCGAGGCGATGGCGAATCTCGGTGGAAGAGACGTGGCTTGCGACCGTGGTGAGCAGATGCACTGTGGACTTTCGCAGCGCGATTTTCTGCGGATCATGCGAAGGGGTGCGGTTCAGCTTCTCCGGAGGAATCACGAGGCGCAAAGCCTCGATGCGAAACCCCGGGCGGCTGGCGATGATGAAATCGCAACTGTCGAGCAGGGATTCGTAGTTCTTCCACGTCGCAATTTCCAAAAACTGGTCCGCTCCAAGCATAAAGTATAGATGATCGTCGGCGTGCTCACGGCGGAAGCGGCGGACTGTTTCGTAGGTGTAGAAGAAGTGTGGTGTCGCGCCGTCCATGGGCGCCTCAGCCAGCGATGGAACAAACGTGGAATGATCCGCACAGCCAAGGGCAACCATCGCGTAACGGTGAATGAAAGGGGTGAGCGCCGGTTTCGCTTTGTGCGGCGGGCGCGACGATGCGATGAAATAAATCGCGTCGAGATGGAAGCGCCTCTGCGCGGCCTGCGCGACGGCGATGTGGCCGCAGTGAATCGGATCGAAAGTGCCGCCGAATAGAGCCACGGAGCGCCGATGATGCGAGTGCCCGTGTGCCTTGTGAGAGGAGTGCGACGTCAACGATCCTCTCCGTCATTCTCAGCCGGCTGATGCTCGGAAAGGTGAGGCGCAACGGCAGCTGCTGCTTGCGCTTCACCGCCTTCGACAGGCATGGCGGGTTTGGGGATGCGATCCAGCGCGTCGGCCATGGCGCGAACAAGTTCGACGATGCCTTCGCCTGTGGCCGACGATACCGCGTGAAATTCCAGGCCACGCTTTGCGCAGAAGGCGCGCAGTTCTTGGAGATGCGTGCGGTCGGTGGTGGCGTCGAGCTTCGTGGCCACTACGATCATCGGCTTTTTGGCGAGCATCGGGCTGAACGACGCAAGTTCATGCTCGATGATCTCGAAATCGCGCACGGGATCGCGGTCGTTCGCATCGCTCGTGTCCACAAGATGCGCGATCAGGCGCGTGCGCTCAATGTGCTTCAGGAAGCGAGTGCCCAGGCCGGCTCCTTCATGGGCGCCCTCGATGAGGCCCGGCAGGTCGGCGACGACGAAGGTGCGGCCGGCGCCGGGTGCAGCATCGGGATCGGCGGAAACGACGCCGAGGTGCGGCTGAAGCGTGGTAAACGGGTAGGCCGCGATCTTAGGACGTGCCGCTGAGATGCGCGAAATCAGCGTGGACTTGCCCGCGTTTGGAAAGCCGACGAGGCCCACATCCGCGAGCAACTTCAATTCAAGACGCAGATGGCGTTCCTGGCCAGGATGACCGTCCTCATGCTCGCGCGGCGCCTGGTGCCAGGGCCGAACGAACTTGGGATTGCCGTTGCCGCGGCCTCCGCGCCCGCCACGCGCGGCTAGGAATCGTTGGCCGCCTCGCGTGAAATCAAAGAGCTGCTCGCCGGTGTCGGAATCGTAGACGATGGTGCCAACTGGGACTTTCAAAACCATCTCATCGGCCGATGCGCCGTGGCAATCGGAACCTTCGCCGTGGCCGCCGCGTCCGGCTTTGAATTCGCGATTGTAGCGGTAGCGAAGCAGCGTGTTGTCGTGCGGATTCGCTTCGATGTAGATATCGCCGCCATGCCCGCCATCGCCGCCTGATGGGCCGCCGCGCGGGACGTACTTCTCCCTACGGAACGCGACGCAGCCGTTGCCGCCGTCGCCGGCCTTCACCATGATTTTCGCTTCGTCAGCAAACACGGATTGTGGCTCGTAGAGTCGCCCTATGCTTCAGTGTCTAAAGCCCACAAGGTCTGAAGCATCTTACGTCGCGGTTGAAACCGCGACCTACAAAGAAACTGCAGCCCCGTCATCGTCGGGCTTGAGAGTTCTGAGAGAGCATACGCCAGGATGGAAATACAAAACAAAAATACGCGCCCCGGTTCGTCGAGGCGCGCATTCGCATACGCTTTGGATTAATTTGCGGCTGCGGATTCGGCCGTCTTCTTCTTGAGCGCGGCAGCTTCTTCTGCCGTGAGCACGCTGATGTAGCGCCCCATGCCGCCCTTGTCTTCGAAGCGCACGACGCCGTCAATCAGCGCAAACAGGCTGTCGTCCTTGGCGCGCCCCACATTCTTGCCCGCTTTGTAGCGGGTGCCGCGTTGGCGGATCAGAATGCTGCCGCCGGTGACCATTTGACCGCCGAAACGTTTGACGCCGAGCCGCTGTCCATGGGAGTCGCGCCCGTTAGTTGACGACCCGCCACCTTTTTTGTGTGCCATGAAATTCCTCTAAGCGAGTTGGATATCGCTCACTTCAACGGCCGTGTAGTTTTGCCGGTGGCCGGTCTGAATTTTGTATTGGCCGCCTGTCTTGTACTTCAGCACTCTCACTTTCTTGGCGCGGCCCTGCGAAACGATCTTGCCCACCACTTTAGCTTTGGCGACGTCGCCGCCCGAGATCAATTTTTTGCCGTCGTTACTGACGGCGATGACGTTGTCAAACGTCACCTTGCCGCCGACTTTGCCTTCCAGGCGCTCGACCTCGACGGTCTCGCCCGGCGCAACGCGGTATTGCTTTCCTCCACTGCGAATTACAGCGTACATGCTGCCTCCGAATGCGATTGGGAAACCTCAATTATACGGACCGTTGCTACTTGCGTCAACGAAGACTAGCGCCTTTTTTAGCGTTGGTGTGGGCTGGGGCGCGACGAAGCGTCACTGCCGTACGGTGTCTGGAGCTGAAGACTGGACGGCCGGGGATGGCTCCTGGCGTGCGCCAATACCGATCTCCATGGCCGTGTTCTTCGGGAAGACCACATCGCGGCCGCGTGCCAGGAAATGAACGTAGATAGACCGGCTCGCGCCCAGCGCTCCCATCGCCATACCAAGCGGCTGTGAGCGAACGGCTGCTCCGAGCACCATTCCCACGAGTTTGAAGCCCCCTGCGCCGCCTTCCACGCGATTCAGGCCGTCGTCTCCGGATGAAGCCGCCGCGAGGCTGACCGCGATAGCTGTTTGCAGGTAGCGAATCTTCGGCGTCTGAGCTTCGGCGCCGCCTTCCGAATCGAGCTTCAAATCCTGCCCTTTGCCCGATTGCACGCCTTCGAGACTCGCTTCAATTTTCTGTTCGAGCCCGTCCGGCGGCACAAGCTCATGAAAAACCACGCGAAGCTGCCCATTGCGGCTAAGGTGCCGCGCGGGCTGCACTTGCACGACGGAGCCTTTCATAAGGCTTCCCTGCGGCAGGATCAGGCGGTCTCCATCGAACAAAGGCTGGGAGAGAACCGCATCCACTTCCTCGCCCTTCGTGGCGGTTGCGGAACTGAGCGGCGTGACAAGCCGCGTGCGGACCGAGCTTCCTTCCCGTGGCGGGCTGCCGATGGACTTGGCCATCTCCGGGGTGAGCGGCTCGATACCAAATTCGAGGGGATTCTGCAATTCAGCGAAATAGACTGTTCCAGCCTCGATGTATTGTGGATGGACGGGCAACTGCGCAATGGCGTAGCGCTTGATGCGGTGAACCTTGCCTGGTGTTTCCACCTGAGCCATTGCGTTGTCCCATTCGCGCTTGGCTTCGGCTTTGGCTTCTTTTGTTTTTTCGGACGCAACGTCTTTGACCGATTTTTTTTGGTCTCGGTCGGCGGCGGTGACGAATTCGATCACTTGACCCGAGCCGGGAGTTACCACGGTTTGAATCGAGACGCGCGTTCCATCGGGCCGCAGAATGGTGTCGAACTCGATGTCTATTTCTCGCGCGGGCGTGAAATCGGCATCGAGCGCTTCGAGGGTGCGCTTGCCGTTCGAAACACCGTGGATTTCCGTGATTTTTCCGGTAACCTCGCAGCCGACGGGAACAACCAGCTTGTCAAAGGCATACACCGGTTCAGCGGTGCGGCCATGAATCGGCTGGCCCACTTTTCCGATCTTCACCTCTTTATCGAGAACCACCTGTAGAGGAGTGCCTTTGGGGACTGTGAGTGAGATAGTTTGCGGCGGTGGCGCTTTGGGCTGAGCGTCGGATCTGTGGGACAAGACAGGATCGGGTTCAGCTGGTGATGGAGGAATGGTTGCAGGTTGCTGCGCTTGCGCCGAGCCGGCATGGATACACCAGAGACAGGCTGCCAGAATGACCGTAAAAAAGATTCGCCCCTTGAACATCGTACTGTTCCTGCTGCTGAACCCGAGAGACGTTACCCTTCTTTTCCGATGCCTGCAATCCTACTTTAGTCGCCTCGTCCTCGTTCCATTTTAGAAATATTCGCTTCCTGCAACGCCAACACCGGTCACTCAATCTCAGGGATGGCGATCTACGATTTTGCTTCGAGTACCGGCCAAATTGGCTACAATACGCGCCGTTCTTAGCCAGACATCACGTGCGATGCCTGGCGCGGCAGACCGCGTCATAGGCGAGGATAGCCGCTGAAATGTCCGAAATGCTAGCGACGAAGCCACTCGAAGCACTGATGAGCGAGGCAGGCGACGAACGCGAAGGCGGCCTTCGACGCATTCTCGGACCCGTGAATCTGGTCACGCTCGGCATCGGCGCCATCATCGGTGCCGGCATTTCGATCCACTGAGCCCCCCGCATGCGCGTGGAATCTTAGATTTACCCGCCTATCTGGTGATTGCAATTATCACCGCGATTCTAGTGTTCGGTATTCGCGAGTCGGCCAACTTCAATTCGGCAATTGTGTTCGTGAAGGTTGCGACTGTGCTTACCTTCATCGCGGTCATCGCCGCATGTCTTTTGGGCCATCCGTCCACACGGCGTCTAACTGGCATCCCTTCATCCCGCCCAACCAAGGGCAATTCGGGGCGTTCGGCTGGTCGGGTGTTGCGCGCGGCGCCGGGGTGATTTTCTTGCACGATTCTATACATCGGCCTGGGCGCAATGCTTACCGGCGCTGCGAGCTATAAGCTGTTGCCGAACACCGAGGATTTTATCCATTGTCGTGGGCTTCTGTGTCGCTCTTTTCGCGAGCCTTCTGCCGATCAATGTTCTGGGCCAACTCACTTCGATCGTGACTCTGTTGGCGTTCGTGATTGTCAGTGCCGGCGTTTGGATTCTGCGGGTGCGGCGTCCGGATTTGCCACGGCCGTTCAAAGCTCCGTTCGTGCCGCTCACGCCGATGCTTGCAATGGGAATTTCCTTCGCCTTGATGGCCAGCCTGCCGTGGAGCACGTGGCTGCGCTTGATCGCGTGGCTGATTCTCGGTATGGCAATCTATTTTGGTTACGGACGAAAGTATAGCGTGCTGGCTCGTGCCCGAGGAGCCGCGAAATAAATGGCGAACGGCTGGTCCAATCTATGAATAGGCTTGGCGGCAGGTTTCGTGCTCGCGGCAACTGCGCGGGTCGTTCGTGTGGTCGATCAAAATGTAATTGTGGCATGCGGAGCAAACGACGCCGTATATTGTCTCGCTAAACTGCTCGTGTCCTGTTGTGGCGGTATGTTCCTTGCGAGCCTGCTCCCGGCTGATTGCCATTCGCTTTCCCCTCTGTTCAATTCAATGCTGGAATCTCGGAAATTCGGTAATTTTCATCTGAACCACAGTATCCCACGTTGCGTCGGCACCACCCAGATTGGCTCTTGTTGCAAGGCTGCCGAAGGCCTAGCCTCTTGGGATGAGCAAGTTTACTCCTACCGAACGCACGAAGGTGCGGCGCCTGCCGGACCGCGGAAAATACGATGCGGAAAGCGTGTATGGAATTCTCGACGAGGCCTTCATCTGCCACGTCGGCTTCGTGGTCGAAGGCCAGCCTTACGTAATTCCCACGGGCTTTGCGCGCGTCAACGACACGCTCTACATTCACGGCTCGGCCGCTAGCCGCATGTTGCGCACGCTGGCCGATGGAGTGCAAGTCTGCGTTACCGTCACGCTGATCGACGGGATTGTGATGGCGCGTTCCGGGTTTCACAGCTCGATGAATTATCGTTCCGTGGTGATCCTGGGCCGCGCGATGCCTGTGGAAAGGCGCGACGAAAAACTGGCCGCGCTCGCGGCCTTCAGCGAGCAGGTGATGCCCGGGCGGTGGAAAGATTTGCGTGAGACCACGGATGCGGAATTAAAGGGAACCCTCGTCCTTACTCTACCGCTGAAGGAAGTCTCCGCTAAAGTCCGCACCGGACCGCCAAAAGATGACGAAGAGGATTACGCGTTGCCGCTCTGGGCCGGCGTGGTTCCGTTGAAACTGACTGCAAGCACCCCGATCGACGATCCGCGGCTTCCGAAGGGAATCGACCCTCCCGATTATGCGCGGAACTACAGGCGCTGAAAGTCCAATGTCCACGGGCCACGAATGAATTCTCAACGCCTCCTGCTTCTCGCTCTCCTTTTTTTGTTGTCCAGCGTGAGCCTCCGCGCGCAAACTCAGCAGCCTGACCCGGCGGACGGATTTCTCGCGCGCAGCTATCACAGCGCCGGCGGCGAGACCATGCAATACCGTCTTTTCGTCCCGGCGCGCTACAGCGAGACGCGGAAATATCCGATCGTACTTTGGCTGCACGGCGCGAACGGGCGGGGCTCAGATAATCTCCGGCAAATTTCAGGTGGAAATTTTACAGGCACGCACGTTTGGATCGCGGCGGCAATCCAAGACAAAGATCCGGTGTTCGTCCTTGCGCCACAGGTGGAAGAAACGAAAGCCTGGTCACGCCCCCATGTGAATACCGGAGCTCCCGTCTCTCTGCGCCTGGCATTCGAAATTCTCGACGCAATTGAAAAAGAATATTCGATCGATCGCGATCGCGAATACATCGCGGGGCAGTCGATGGGTGGCGAAGGTGTGTGGGCGGCCCTGGCGCTGGCGCGCGGCCGCTTTGCGGCGGCAATTGTGTTGTGCTCAGACGGTTTTGACGATGAGGTTGCCCCTGATGCAAGAGTTCCGGTCTGGATTTTTCAAGGCGATGTCGATCCCATTGTTTCTGTCGAACGCGCGCGCAAATGGGTGGCGGATTTACGTCAAGCTGGGGGATCGCCGAAATACACGGAAGTGCCGGGCGTCGGCCACAATGTTTGGGACACGGCGTTCGCTAATCCCGACGCCGCGCTCTGGCTCTTGGCGCAGCGGCGCGCGAAGTGAATGCCGGCTATCCTTCTTTTGAAACTGTCAGCCTCACCGTGCTCGTGATGTCGCGATGCAGCTTGATCGGAATCTGATATTCACCGATCACTTTGATTGGATCGGTGAGGACGATCTTGCGCTTTTCGATCTGGTAACCCTGAAGCGCAAGCGCGTCGGCAATGTCGCCCGTGGTGACCGAGCCGAATAGCTGATCGTTTTCTCCAGCCTTCCGCGTGAGCGAGAGCGAAACCGTGGACAGGAGCTCCGCGAGCTTCTGTGCAGCTTCCTTCTCCGTGGCTTCCTTTTTCGCAAAGGTAGCGCGCATTTTTTCGAGCCGCTTCAAATTGCCGGGCGTGGCCTCTATTCCGAGATTTCGCGGCAGAAGAAAATTGCGCGCGTAGCCGTTTGCCACATCCACCACCTGCCCGCGAGTGCCCAGCTTTTCGACGTCTTCCTGAAGAATGATTTGCATGATCGTGTCCTCAAATTCGGTTCATTGCTTTAAGTTGACACCACGGCGTGCTGTGCCCCCAAGCCGGAACCAAATCCCGGCTGTTTACAGTTCCGCGGCAAACGGCAGCAGCGCGATATTCTGTGCGCGCTTGATTGCCACCGTAAGCCACCGCTGGTGACGCGAGCAGGTGCCGGTCATTCGCCGCGGAAGAATCTTGCCGCGCTCCTGAATGAAGGGCGCCAGAATCTCGGCTTTCTTATAGTCGATGAAATCCACGCGGTCGACGCAAAAACGGCAAACCTTCTTCTTGCGAACGAAACTGCGCTTGCCGCGCTTGGCCGGCCCGCCGGCACGGCTGCCGCCACCTTGCGGGCGAGGTCCCGATGGTCCGCCGCCGGGTCCCGACCCAGGCGGTGCTTGCTGCGGTACATGTCCTTCTGACATTCGCTTTCTCCCTGATGATTACGCTCGAACGTTACGGCAATAAATTTTGTGCTGCGAGCATTACGTTGCAGCTCAGCGACAATCCCGAACGCTGCTAGACGGCCGTCGCTGTCTGCTCGCCACCCGCAGGCGCGGGCGAAGCCGGAGCCGGCGCGACCTTGCGCGGCCGGCGCGCAGCGCGGCGTTCGCGATGGCGCTTGAACTTCTCTTGCCGCTTCAGTTCCTCATCCACGCGAACGGTGAGATATTTCATCACCGGGTCGGAAACCTTCAGCCTGCGCTCGAGTTCCTTGATTACTTCGCCGTGGGTGGACTTCAGAACCATGTAAACGTAGTAGCCCTCGCGCAACTTTTGCACGCGATAAGCCATGCGCTTCCGGCCCCACTTATTCACCGATTCGATCTTGCCGCCTTTATCGGCAGCAGCGTGCTCCACGGTGGCGATAATTTTGTCGATATCCGGCTCCAGTGTATCCGGCCGGCAGATGAAAATCAGGTCGTACTGTCGTTCTTCCATGTGTCCTCGGTTTCTGGCTTCTCTATTTCGTCACACCTTGCAAAAATTCGAACTTGCAAAAAATTTCATCCCGGCAAACCGGGGATACGCTATGCATCTTCTTCGGCCGGCGGCACGCGGCGGTTGAATTTCGTCATCGCCTTATTGACGCCCTCGGCGATGATCAACTCGACCGCGTCAGTCGCGTCCGTCACCATCTGCGCCGCAATTTCCCAGTCCGCCCGGCTCAACTTGCTCAGGACGTAATCCCTGAGCTCGCCCCAAATCTTCTCGGGCTGGATGCCTAATCGCACCCGGATAAATTCGCCGCTGCCCACCGCAGAGACAATCGACTTCAGGCCGTTATGCGTCCCGCCGCTGCCCCGTTCCCGAATCCGCAACATGCCCCATGGCAGATCCACTTCATCGGTGAGCACGATCATTTCCGCCGGATCGCATTCGTATTTCTCGAGCAGCATGCGAACCGCAACGCCGCTCAGATTCATCATCGTCTGCGGCTTCGCGAGAATCACTTCTTCACCCGCGAACTTGCCGCGTCCGACGTACGACTTCGCTTCCGGCCGCGTAATCCGAATCCCCGCGCGCTCGGCGATCCCGTCTACCGCCAGGAACCCCATATTGTGCGGCGTCCACTCGTATTCGGTGCCCGGGTTGCCGAGACCGACGATCAGTCGCATGTCCTATGCGGTGCGCCCGGCTACTTCTTCTTCTCTTGCTTCTCGGCCTTGGGCGCGGGAGCGTCCGCGGCTCCCTCGGCTTCGCCCTCTTCTTCCTTCTTGCCCTTCTTGATCACTTCCGGCTCCGCCGGCGCCGTTTCCGCAGCCACCGCCGCTTCCGGCGTGGGCTCTTCTTCCTTCTTCAGCACCACCACGTGCGCAATCACGCGCTGCGGATCGGTTACCAGCTTTACCTTGTTCGGATCAAACGGCAAATCAGCGGCGCGCAACTGTTTGCCGATAAGCATTTCACTCACGTCCACCTTGAATTCTTCCGGGATGTCACCGGGCAAGCATTCCAGCTCCACTTCGCGCGTCACCATTTCGAACACGCCGCCCTGCATCTTAACGCCCTGCGGCTCGCCAAACGTGTGCACCGGTACTCTCACGCGCATGCGCACGTCCATGGCAATTCGCAGCAGATCCACGTGCAGCAACCTGCCGCTTACCGGATCCACCTGCCAATCCTTCATCATCGCGCGCTCTTGAGCGCTATCCATCTGCACGGAAAAAATCGTGTTGTGGCCGGTCTCCGAGCGCAGAATCTTCGCCACCTGCTTCGCATTCACGGCAAGCGAGATCGCTTCCTTTTTGCCGCCATACAGAGTGGCGGGCACCATGCCGGTCGTGCGCAAGCGCCGCGCCGGACCCTTGCCGCGCCCTTCGCGCGGTTTCCCTTCCAGAGTAAATGTTTCCATGATCGCCTTCTCCCGTCCGAGTTCTAGATAAACAATTCGCTGATCGAAGTCTCTTCGTGAATCGACTGAATGCCGCGCGCCAAAAGCGGCGCCACGCTCAGCACTTTGATCTTCGATACTTTCTTTGCCGCCTCGTTCAACGGCACCGAATCCGTCACTACCACCTCTTCGATCTTCGATTTCGCGATGCGTTCCACCGCCGGGCCGGAGAGCACTGCGTGAGTGCTCGCCGCGAATACTTTCGTCGCCCCGTTCTCCAGCAGCGCCTCCGCCGTCTTCACCAGCGTTCCGGCGGTATCAATAATGTCGTCCACAACGAGCGCTGGCCGTCCAGCCACGTCTCCGATCAGGTGCATCACTTCGCTCACGTTCACGTCTATACGCCGCTTGTCGACGATTGCCAGCGGCGCATCAATCTTCTTCGCGAAGTAGCGCGAGCGCTCCACGCCACCTGCATCGGGCGAAACCACCGTCATCGGTCCCAGCTTCTTTTTCTGGAAGTACTCCACCAGCACCGGCGCCGCGAACAGATGGTCCACCGGGATATTGAAATATCCCTGAATCTGCGGCGCATGCAGATCGAGCGAAAGCACGCGACTCGATCCCGCCGTTTCCAGCAAATCCGCCACGAGCTTCGCTGAAATTGCCACGCGCGGCCGGTCCTTCCGGTCCTGCCGCGCGTACGGGTAGTACGGGATCACCGGCGTAATCCGCCAGGCCGATGCCCGCTTGAACGCGTCAATCATCAGCAGCAGCTGCATCAGGTTGAAATCCACCGGATGGCTGCAAGGCTGCACCACGAAGACGTCTGCGCCGCGCACATTTTCCAGAATCTGGTAGCGCGTTTCGCCATCGCTGAACTGCCCATGTTCCGCGCGTCCTCGCGTCACGCCCAAATAGCTGCAGATGGCGTCGCAGAGCGCCGGGTTCGCTGTGCCGCAAAAAATCTTGAACTTTTCGTCGGCCAAAGCCAAAGTCAGTCCTTCAACCGGTCACACGCCAGCCGAGTGCCCGGGCATAATTTTCCCTGGAAACACTTTCGACGACGAAAACCGAATCTTCCGGAAACGCACGAGCGGCTCGGCGCGCACGCGCTGGGTTTCGGAAGATTCCGAACACCGCCGACCCGCTACCCGCCAGCGCGGCATCTGCGGCTCCTCGCTCGAGCAATCCGTCCCGAATTTCCTTCAGGCGCGGATGACGGCTGAAAACGGGCTGCTCGAAATCGTTCGCAACCCTCTCCCGCCGGCTCCAGCACAGAGCGCAGAACCCCCAAATTTTAGGGGGTTCCATGCGATTTGTCAATTCCGCAGAAATCCACTGGTAAGCGTCCTTCGTGCTCACGCCGATATCTCGCGGCGACACGACAACGATCGACTCTTTGCGCGTATCGGGAAGGGGGTAGATTTCGTCGCCACGATTCACGGCCAGCGCCCGGCCGCCGAAAAGAAAAAACGGCACGTCTGCTCCAAGGCTTGCAGCAATTTCCATCAGGCGTTCCAGCGGCACTTTCTTTTTCGTCAGGCGCAGCATGCCGACCAGCGCTGCCGCTGCGTCGCTCGATCCGCCACCCAGGCCGCGCGCTACCGGTATCCGCTTTTCAAGCAGTGCGTGAACGCCAAAGCTGAGCTTCAATTCATTCCGCATCGCATCGATGGCGCGCCACACCAGATTCTCCGGACCCGTCGGCAGCGCGACATCGCTCACCTCCAGAGAAATGCCTTTGGGCACGAGAGAAAGCGTTAGCGTGTCGCGCAGCGAAATCGTCTGGAAGATCGTGCGCAGCTCGTGGTAATTGTCCGGGCGTCGGCCCAGGATACGGAGGCATAGATTTATCTTCGCGAACGCGCGCAGCTGCAGCGATCGCTTTTTAGGCAAGGTCATGCGGGGAGCTTACTGCGGTTTGGCCGAATCTGGTGCCGATTTTTGAGCGAGAGCCCGCTTCAGCGTCTTGAGCTGCGAGTCGAGCTCCGTCACTTTCTCGGCTTCGTAATCGGCGGGTAGCGCGCGCTGCCATTCCGTTAGAGCGCGCTCCATCAAAGCGGCAGCCCGCTCGGTCTGGCCCATCTTCATGTAGACCTCGGCGAGATGCCCGAGAACGGTCGGATCATGCGATGATCGCGACACGGCCTTTTGCAAATTCTCTTCCGCTTCGGCCAGCTTGCCCTGCTTGAGGTAGGCCCAGCCCAGGCTGTCGAGGTAAGCGCCGTTATTGGGCTCCTGTTTCACGGCGCGCTGAATCAGCGCAAGCGCCTCATCGAGGCGAACGCTGCGATCAGCGAGCATGTAACCGTAGTAGTTCAGAACCGCGGCGTTGTTCGGATTCACTTCCAGCACTTTGCGAAATTCCTGTTCTGACCGGTCGAATTCCTTCTGCCGCTCGTAAATTGCTCCGAGCATGAACCAGATCGTTTCTTTCTCCGAAGAATCCTTCGCAAGTTCCTCGGCTTTCTGTGCGGAGCGTTCGGCATCCGCATATTTGCGGCTGCGCTCCTGCACCTGCGCCAAATCGAGATAAACCTCCTGGTCGCCGTCATTGCCCTTCAGCAGGCCGATAAGCAGTTTCGTGGCTGACGCCGAATCCGCTTTTTCGCCGTAAAGCATAGCCAGGGTGACGATCAGGCTCTGGTCCTTGGGCGTATCCGTCAGGGCTTTTTTAGTTTCGGCAATCGCGCGATCGATATCGTGGCTCTCGCGGTAGGTGTCAATCAACAGCATTTGAGCGCGCTTGTGCGACTCAGGGTTCAGTTTCCCCATTTCTTCGAAGGTCTGCACTGCCGCCGTATAGTTTTCCTGCTCCCGATAGGTGCGCCCCAGCTGCTCGTAAAGAATCGCCAGGGCGCTTGGGTTCCCCTCTGCGCCGGATTGATTCTTCATCGCGGCAATGGCGTCGGTAAGAACTTTTGCGGCGTCAGCGTAGCGGCCTTGATCTTCGTAGAGTAGAGCTTCGTTATAGAGAACTTCGAGACTGCCCGGAGAGAGCTGCTTCGCGCGCAAGAGGCTTGATTCGGACTCGTCGTACTTGCCCAGCCGCCTGTACAACTGCGCCATCCGCAGATAATTTTCCGAAGTGCCCGGTTCGAGTTCCGAAAGCCGCTTGTATTCATCCAGAGCCGGAGCGTACTTGTCCTGCGATGACAGCACCTGCGCGAGCCCGTGATGATGGCCCGGGTCGTCCGGGTCAAGCTCGATGGCGTGGCGGTAAGCTTCTTCCGCTTTCGCGAAATCTTTGTTCTGCGCGTACGCGTCACCGAGAAGGTCGTAGATGTCGGGAGATGACGAGCTTCCTGCCGCCTGGCTCAGCAGTTCCACTGCCTCCTGTGGACGCCCTGCATCCATCAGGAGCTGGCTCAACTGTTCGAGCGCTGGTCCGTTATCCGGGTCGCGTTCCAAGATACTTCGCAGGATCTTTTCTGCCTCGGCGTGTTCATTCTCAAAACGGTAAAGACGGGCGAGCCACAGTGCAGAGCTCGTATCCCTGGGATCCAGCTTTAGAATTGCATTGAATTGCTCGACGGCTTTCGCGAGATTTTCCTTCTGCAGCTCTCCGGCATTCGCGTCGCCGAGCGTGCGAACGTAAATCCGTGCAAGCAGCCGGTGAGCCGCGAGATTATTCGGGTCAATCTTCAGAACTTCCTGCGCTTGCGCCACAGCGTCGCGAATTCGCTGCGACTTGGCATAGATCTCCGCCAGGCGCTCCATGATTACCGGCGACCCGGGCCGAAGCGCCAGCGCTTTCTTGTAAAAGTCGATTGCCTCGGCGGCCTGTTCGGACCGGCCCGTGAGCTCGTACTGCTGCTCGTTCAGGTGGCCCATCGCAAAGTAGTAGTAAAGGTCCGCGCGCGCGGTTTGATCGGTGGTATCAGACGCGGTTTTAGTAGATAAGGGGGAAGCCTGGGCCGCTTTGCTGCCGTAAGCCTGGTTAGCCTTGGTATTGGAATTCTGTGACGCTTGCGCCTGGCTTGCCGGCGCTCCCAAGAGGGCTAAGATTGCTATGCCAAGAGTTGTTTTCATGCGCTCGTTCCAAAACTCCATTATGGTCTAGCTGCAGGAAGGGCGTCAAAGTATTCCCAGGCGAGTGTTCCTGGCCGAATGCCCATTTTTTCCAGCAACCCCGAGTATGACGCGTGCCGAACGGTTCTGGATACCCCTAAAAAGGAAAATTAGTTGTGTTTCGCACATAGTTGAGGGAGCATCGGCTTTGTCTACACGAATTTCGGTATCGAAATTATCGGAGGCAGATTGAAAGGTTTTGGATTCAGTAGGTTGCAGATACTCGGTGCCGCCACGCTTACCTGTTTTCTTATAGCTTCTGGTGTAGCTCGCGCACAAGATGCGTCGGGTGGCGCAGCTGACCATACGGAGAAGCCCGCCAGCACCTCCCCTCCCGCAGCTGCCGGCCGGGGCGAAGGAAACCCTAAGGCTGCGTCTGCGCCAGTAGCCGAACAGATCCATACGGCCGCAGTTCAGCAACCGAAGCTCGGCCAGTTAGGCTGGCTCGCAGGGGAGTGGCGTGGAGAATGGGGTTCGCGTATAGCCGAACAGACTTGGCTCGAACCGAAAGCTGGAGAAATCGCTGGCCTGTTCCGGGTTATCGAACGCGAAAAGACGCTCGTGTTGGAATTATTTTCGTTCGTCGAGAAGCAGGAAGGAATTCAATTCTACCTCCGCCACCTCACGCCCGAGTTGGTGCCCTGGGAAAAATCAGATGCCACTGTGTTGAAACTCGAAAGCGTGGACGGAACGAAAGCGACTTTCGTAAATACGGCAAATGGTGAACCGAAACGCCTGACCTTCACGCGACAGGATGCCGACACGTACACCCAGCGCTCCGAGATCGAACCCGCAGAGGGCGAACCGCAGGTGACCGAAATTACCTTTCACCGCCAGAAGCCACCAGCCGTAACCCCTAGTGCCGGAAATGCCGCACACCGGAAAAAACCATAGCCATTCCGAGCTGATTCGCGGCTGCAATCACGTCCGCATCGCGCATGGACCCGCCCGGCTGAATCACAGCCGCCGCGCCGGCTTTACCTGCTTCTTCCACGCCATCGGGAAAAGGAAAGAACGCATCGGACGCCACCACGCTCCCTTTCAATGACAGACCGGCATTCGCCGCTTTGATCACCGCAATCTTCACCGAATCCACGCGGCTCATCTGCCCGGCGCCAATGCCCACCGTCTGCCCTTCGCGCGCGAATACGATGGCGTTCGATTTCACGTGCTTGCAGATTTTCCATCCGAACAGCAGCGCCCGCACTTCAGAATCGCTCGGCGCGCGTTCGCTCACCACTTTCAAACCCGCCGCCTTCAGCTCGTGGCGGTCCGCCTGCTGCACCAGCACTCCCCCCGAAATACGCTTTATCTCCAGTTCGTCCGCAACATCTTTCGGCGGCATTTCCAGCAGCCGCAGATTTTTTTTCGCCGCGAATTTCTCGAGCGCCCCAGCCTCGAATCCAGGCGCCACAATGCATTCCACAAACAACTTCGCCACTTCTTCCGCCGTCGCCGCATCGATCGCGCGGTTGAAAGCCATCACGCCGCCAAACGCCGAGACCGGATCGCACTCCAGCGCTTTCAGGTAGGCGTCGCGCAAGGAATCCTGCTCCGCCGCTCCGCACGGATTGTTGTGCTTTACGATGGCCACGCCCGCCCGGTCGAGTTCCCGCGCCAGCGCCCACGCCGAATCCAGGTCCACCAGGTTGTTGTAGGAAAGCTCTTTGCCTCGCAGTTGCCGCGCGCCCGCCAGCCCTGCCGCCGGCCTCCCCGCTGGAATATAAAGCGAAGCCGACTGGTGCGGGTTCTCGCCATAACGCATCGCCTGCCGCCGCTCGAGCGCGATGTGAATCCGCTCAGGAAGCGTCTCGCGCCCGCCGATCCGGACTTCGCCATTTTCCACCGACAGTCGCTCGAGTTCCGTCGCGATCTCGCCGTCATAACGCGCCGTCCGCGCGTAAGCCTTGCGCGCAAGCGAAAGGCGCGTCGCCAAACTCAACTCGCGCCTCTCTCGAAGCTCCGCCGCCACCGCACTGTAATCCGCAGGATCGGTCACCACACCGGCGCTCTCGAAATTTTTCGCCGCGGATCGCACCATCGCCGGCCCACCAATATCAATGTTCTCGATCAAGTCCGCCGCCGTCACGCCGGGCTTCGCCGCCGTCGCTGAAAACGGATACAAGTTCACCACCACCAGATCGATCGCCTGAATTCCATGTTCTTCCGCTTGCTTCCGGTCTTCCGCCTTCCCGCGCTGGTACAGAATTCCGCCGTGAACTTTCGGGTGCAGCGTCTTCACGCGCCCGCCCAGCATTTCCGGCCAGCCCGTCAACTCCGTCACATCACGCACCGCAATGCCGGTATCGCGCAGCATTTTTGCGGTACCGCCGGTCGAAACAATTTCAATTCCCAAAGCCGAAAGCTCGCGCGCGAATTCGACGATTCCAGTTTTATCGAACACGCTGATCAATGCGCGCCTCACAGGTGAATCCACAGTCACGACGAACCTCCCATCCGCAGACGGCCGTCCAGTGTAAGCGCACAGAAGAAATTACGGAAGAGATGCCCTGTACAGAAAACATCCAGGTTGAAGAGTTGAAAGGAAGTTGAAAAGAGGAGCGCTACCCCAAACCCGCAATCAACTCGAAATCCTCGCCTTCAATTTCACGCGCCCTGCTTCCACAGTCACCGTGTATTCGATTTCGTGCCCGCCCTTATTCTTAAGATCCGTCGTCTTTTGCAAAACGAACCGCTCGAAATCTCTCAGGCTCGGTACATTCGCCGTGTCGCCTGCGGCAGACCGCGCCTCAATCAGCTTCCTGTAGAGCTGCTGTACCTTGGGTTTTTCGTGCTCGGGATCGGAAAACGATAGCGCAAACGCCGCCGCTTCGCGCGCCTCTTTTGCTTGCGGCAGCGCGTCCGCCACGGCTGTATCGGCAGGATGCGGCGTGGCGTGATGCGCGGGACCCGCCGCGATCGCGACCGCTTCCGCATCGGCCGCTTTTTGCCGGTGGGCATTTTCTCGCGACCGCTGCGCCTCGATTGCCCTGGCCGCCGCACCGAAATGTCGTAAACTCACGCCTCCTTCTTTCTGCAGCAGCTTCTTGCGCCACAAGTCCTGATACTTCGCATAGGTTTGCGTCAGGTTGTTATAACGGAATCGCTGCCCGGAGCTCAGCTCAGCCACCCGTTCCGCATACCGCCGTACCAGCGTATCCACGCGCCATTGCGTATCCGTCGGCGGCCGTGAACGCCCGCCGCCGAAGAACTGTTCGTACTCGATCTTCAGCGTCCGCACGTCGCGTTCTATCTGATTAAGGTCTTCGTCGATGGTGGCCATAGCGAATAATGGGGTAACTCCAGCCTAGAAGGCCTCGCCCGGAGCGTCAACTTTCTCGTGCCCTAGCTTGTCGCAAAGGGAAATCCCCCGCGCGCAAAGCAAATAGCGCCGGCAATTGCCAGCCGTATCACACTGTGCTCAAATACCTTAGCCATGGCGTCTCCGGTCGATCCCGCCGCGAAACTGCAACCTAATCCATCCGCCCGCCTGCGCGAAATCCCCTCCGTCGATGAGCTTCTCACTCGCCCGCATCTCGCCGCGCTCGTCGAAAAGGCCGGTCGCAACGTCGTCACCCAATCAGCCCGCACAGTCCTCGCCGAACTGCGCCACGAGCTTAAGCAGGATGTCGCCTCCGCCACGGCCGCAGCACCAAGCGCTGCCGCGATCGAATCGCGCATCATCCAACACGTCGACGCCCTCCTCGCACCGTCGCTCATCTCTGTCGTCAACGCCACTGGCGTCATCCTGCACACAAATCTCGGCCGCGCTCCTCTCCCTGCCGCTGCAGCCGCCGAAATTGCCTCCACCGCTGCACGCTACTCGAACCTCGAATACGACGTCGAAAGTGGCGAGCGCGGCAAGCGCGACGTTCACACCGCCCGCCTGTTGGCGCAGCTCGTCGGGGCCGAAGCAGCGATTGTTGTCAACAACAACGCCGCCGGCGTTTTTCTAGTCCTCAATACGCTCGCGAAAAATGCCGAAGTCATTGTCTCGCGCGGCGAGCTGATCGAAATTGGCGACGGCTTCCGCATTCCAGACATCATGTCCGAAAGCGGCGCCGTCCTCCGCGAAGTGGGCACCACAAACCGCACGCGCATCCGCGATTACAAACGCGCCCATGGCGAGCGCACCCGCCTGCTCCTTCGCGTCCACCCTTCAAATTTCCGCATCACCGGTTTCACCGAGCGGCCCACTCTCGACGAAATCGCCGCGCTCGGCCGCCGCTTGAGCGTGCCCGTCTACGAGGACCTCGGCTCCGGCTGCCTCGCCGATCTTTCCGCCAGCGGAATCCATGAGCCGCTGGCACGCGCCAGTTTCGAGGCCGGCATCGACGTCGTCAGCTTCAGCGGCGACAAACTTCTCGGCGGCCCGCAAGCCGGCATCATCGCCGGCAAACGTGAATTCATCGAACGCATCCGCCGCAATCCGCTTTTCCGCGCCCTGCGCGTGGACAAGCTCACCATCGCGGCTCTCGAAATCACGCTCAACGCATATCTTCGAGGCGCCCTCGATGAAATTCCCGCTCTCCGCATGATCCGCGCGTCAGCCGCTGAAATCGCGCAGCGCGCGGAAAGCCTCACAGCCAAACTTCGCCACGCACTCGCCAACGCGAGCGTCGCGATTGAACTGCGCCCCGGCTTCTCGGTGATCGGCGGCGGCTCCACTCCCGACCAGCAGCTTCCCACCCACTTAATTTCAATCTCGTCGCCGCAATTCTCCCCCGCCGCGCTCGACACCCGCCTCCGCAAACCCGCCAGCGGCCCCCCAGTGATTGCCCGCATCGAAGACAATCGCCTCATCCTCGACCTGCGCACCGTCTTCCCCGACGAAGAACCCGCCCTCGCCGCAGCCCTCGTCGCCGCATGCCAATAAATCTATGGAGTGCGGGGGGCTTTCCCCCGCTTTCATAAGCCCCGGCTCGCCTGGGCGGTTTAGATCACCCAAATCCCGACCTTGCCACGCACGCTTTTTTTTATTTGAAATTTCAAATATCAAATTCTAAATTTCTTGCTCGAGAGAGGCTCCGTGCTCGCCTTCGCGATAAGAAATCACGCGTTAACCGCAACCCGCAAGCCCTTGCCCACGCTCCGCCGCGGCTGGGCTCTCATCCGCGTGCGCCTCGCCGGCATCTGCAACACGGACCTCGAAATCCTTCGCGGCTACCACAATTTTCGCGGAACGCCCGGCCACGAATTCATCGGCGAAGTAATAGATGTACGTGCCGCGCGAAGCCATGAAAAGAAAAGCTGGCTCGGACGCCGCGTCGCCAGCGAAATCAATATCGCCTGCGCCGCCCTCGGCTTCCACAGCGTGTGCGAATTTTGTCGCCGCGGACTGAAAACGCATTGCGCCCGCCGCAAAGTTCTCGGAATCGTCGCTCACGACGGCGCCTTCGCGGAATTCCTTGCCTTGCCGCTCGAAAATCTCCACGCCATCCCCAACACGGTCACCGACGAGGAAGCCGTCTTCATCGAACCTCTCGCCGCAGCCTGCGAAATCCTCGCTCAAATTCGCGTCAGCGCATTCCGTAAAGCAGCCGTGCTGGGTGATGGAAAGCTAGCCCAACTGATCGCCATGGTTCTCGTTTCCACCGGCATTCCAGTCACAATGTTCGGCAAGCATCCCGAAAAACTCGCGCTCGCCCGCCGCAACGGAGTCAAAACCACGCAGGACCGAGGCGATCGCACAGCTCCCAAAAACCGCGCGCGAAAAGAAAGATTCCCCCTCGTCGTCGAAGCCACCGGCTCTCCCGCCGGCCTCGCGTTCGCAATTGCCCTCACGGAGCCGCGCGGCACACTCGTCCTGAAATCCACATTTCACGGCGCCGCCCCCATCGAATCCTGGCCCATCGTCGTCAACGAAATCTCGATGCTGGGCTCCCGCTGCGGCCCTTTCGCAAAAGCCATCGCCCTGCTGCGCGCGAAACTCATCGACCCGCGACCGCTGATCACGCGCACGTTTTCACTCTCCGATGCCAGCAAAGCGGTGGAATTTGCGCAAAGAAAAGGAGTCCTGAAGGTCCTGCTAAAACCCTGACGAACTTTTTCTTTCTTTGCTTCTTGCTTCCATGTCTCCTGCCTCCTTGCTTCGCGCCCGTTTCGCTGAATAGCGATAACGATGTAAACTTCGCAGGCCAAAAAAATCGCCGCAACTCACACATGAACAAAGACGACATTCAGCTGCTCTACGAATATGACCGCTGGGCCAACCACAGGGTCTTCCAGGCAGCTTCCGCGCTCAGCGTCGAACAGTTCACCCGCGACTTAGGCGGCGCCTTCCACTCCCTGCGCGACACGCTCGTTCATATCGTCGCCGGCGAATGGGCCTGGCTCGAATATTGGAACGAGCCTGCTCCCGATGCCGCGTTCCACACCGATTTGGACGCGCGCCTCGCTGCCATATTTGATCCAAATAAATTTCCGAATGTGTCCGCAGTGCAAGCGAAGTGGGCGGAAGTCGAAAAGCGGCAGATCGAATTTGTGAATCGCGCTACGAATGAGTCTCTGGAGAGAATGGTTCCGTTCCGAACAAGACATGTCAAGCTCGGGAGCCTGATGCAGCATCTCGCGAACCATTCCACTTACCACCGCGGCCAAATCGCTCTGATGATGCGCCAGCTCAACGCCGAGCCCGCAACCACCAACATGCACGACTTTCTGCTGGAAGCCCCCGGCAAGCTTTAGCTGCCTCTTCGCTCTTCATTAGCTCTTTGCCTCCTTGTCTCTCTTCACAGCTTATTAATCACGCTAGCCACGCACCCCGCCCCAAATCCATTGTCAATATTCACCACGCTCACGTTCGAAGCACAGCTGTTCAGCATGGCGAGCAGCGCCGTCAATCCTCCGAAGCTCGACCCGTACCCTGTGCTCGTCGGCACCGCAATTACCGGAGCCGAAACCATCCCGGCCACCACGCTCGGCAGCGCTCCTTCCATTCCTGCCACGCAGATAATCACTCGCGCCTCCGCCAATTTGTCGCGGTGCTCGAGCAGGCGATGCAGGCCCGCGACGCCCACGTCATAAATCGCCTCGGCGCGATTGCCCATCGACTGCGCGGTGACAAGCGCTTCTTCGCCCACGGGAATATCGCTCGTCCCGGCCGTGACCACCAGAATCAGCCCCTTGCCTTGCGTCTTGCGGCTGCGCTCGATCGAAATCGTCCCGGAAAGTTCGTGGAATTCGGCCCGCAATTTCGCCGCGTGCGCCACCGGCCTCACCGCGGCAAAAGTTTTCTTGTTTGCGCGCGTGATCAGAATGTTGTGCGACGCTTTCGCCCGCAGCATCGCTCGCACAATTTCCCCCACTTGCCTGGGAGTCTTGCCCCGCGCAAACACCACCTCCGCAAAGCCCTGGCGCAATCCCCGGTGGTGGTCCACTTTCGCGAAGCCCAGATCCTCATACGGCATCCGCCGCAACTTCGCCACGGTGCTGTCCACGGTCTGCTGCCCGCGCTTCACCGCTTCCAGAAGACTTCGAATGTCGCTCTCGTCCATCGCCCGCCTGTCCTTCTCCCCGTAGGGCGGCTCTAAGCGCCGCCCGCGCAGCCGATAGCTAGCCCGCGCCATTCGAGTGCCTTACATCGTCATGGTTTTGCACCCGAACACGCGGCCAGATTCTAGCATTCCTCGTGGACAGGGCCTCCCGTTGTGTCTGGAGGGAACTGTGTTAGAGTGCCGCCACTCAACTCAATCAGGTTTTAGGTTCATCGGTCTCATCTGGGCGCACGGGTTCCAATCTAAAATTTCACGCTAGGAGGCGCGACATGTGGCTGCTCTGGACAATCATCATCGGTATCCTCGCAGGTTTCATCGCCGGCAAAATTGTAAAGGGCCAGGGCATGGGCACGTTGATGGACCTTGTCGTCGGCATCGTCGGCTCCATCCTGGGCGGCTGGATTTTCACGTTGCTGGGCCTCGCCGCCTACGGCCTCATCGGCCAGCTCGTGATGGCCACGGTCGGCGCCGTCGTCCTGCTCCTCATCGTCCGCGCCATCAAAAAATAGACCTAAAACACTCTGGCCTCACCCGGTCCCGAGGGATTCTGTTGCTTTGGTGGGACAGGCACTCTTGCCTGTCCTCTTCCGCTCGCCGCTCTAAATATGTCCACGCACGAAGTCGAATGTAAGGCCGCACCTTGCAAATTCCGGGCGTTCTGCATACGCTCAAACCTCCCATGCCAAAATCGGATCCGCACACAATCACTATCGGCATCACCGGCGCGAGCGGCGCTATCTACGCGCAAACTTTGCTTCGCTTGCTCGACGCCGACAATCGCGTGAGCCGCGTATACCTCGTAACCACAGAAGCAGGCCTCCGCCTCCTCTCCACCGAACTCGACATCGTCGCCACCGACGCAAAAAAACTTCCTTCGCTTCTCACCGGCACGCCCGCAAAAAAAATCGAATACCTTCAGAATAAAGACATCGGCGCGACCATCGCTTCAGGCAGCGCCGTCGTAGATGCCATGGCCATCATCCCGTGCTCGGCGGGCGCCCTCGGCGCAATCGCCTCGGGGATCGCGAACGACCTCCTCACCAGAGCCGCAGACGTTTGCCTCAAAGAACGCCGCCCGCTGGCCCTCTGCCTGCGCGAAACCCCGCTCAACCGCATCCACCTCGAAAATATGGTTCGCGTCCACGACGCGGGCGCCACCGTGATGCCCGCCATGCCGGCTTTCTACTACGGCCCGAAAAAAATCGACGACCTGGTCGAACAGTTCGCCCACCGCGTTCTCGCCCAACTCGGCTTGCCCCAGGAAAAGCAATACCGCTGGAAGGGCGGCAAGCCTTGAGGCTATTCCAACGATCAATTGCGCCCATCGCCGGTCCAACATACAATGTAGGTCGGTAGATTGGGATTTGAAGTTGCTGGAGGAGTAAGATGGCGCACCGTTCGCAGTGCACTCGAAAGGCCCAGGAGTGATTCTTAATATACGGTAGCACGATTAAACCTCCGCGTAAGTAGCCCAAAATGAATAACATAACAATTTCTAATCGGCGGTAAATTGACCCCCCAAGACCAACCTTCAACGTCCGCCAGTCAACCCGCTTCTTCAATCGCGAAGAAAGGGCGGCTGCGAATCGTGCTCGAAATGATCAAGTTCGAGCACAGCGTTTTTGCGCTGCCATTCGCGCTGGTCGGCGCGCTTCTCGCCGCGCGCGACGCAGGCCGTTTCCCGACGCTCTGGCAGATCTGCTGGATCATCGTCGCCATGGTCGGTGCGCGTTCCGCCGCGATGACCATGAATCGCATCGCCGACATCGAATACGATCGTCGCAACCCGCGCACAGCAATGCGCGCGTTGCCAACCGGAGAGCTTTCCATCGGCTTTGCCTGGGCGTTCACGCTTCTCGCTTCGGCGCTGCTCGTGATTGCGGCGTGGCAATTGAATCCGCTGGCGCTGAAACTTTCTCCCGTCGCGCTCACAGTCCTGTTCTTCTACTCCTACACAAAACGCTTCACCACCTGGGCGCACTTCGTCCTCGGATTCTGCCTGGGCATGTCGCCCGCCGCTGCCTGGATTGCGATTCGCGGCTCGCTCGACTGGCGCATGCTGATTCTGTGTGCCGCAGTGACACTGTGGGTCGGCGGCTTCGATGTTCTTTACGCTTGCCAGGACATCGAGTTCGATAAGTCAGCAGGTCTCTACTCCATTCCGAAACGATTCGGAGTGGCAGGAGCATTGCTCATTGCGCGCGCGATGCACATCGTGATGGTCGGGCTGCTTGTGTGGTTGGCACGGAGCTTCGAGCTTGGCTGGCCGGCTTGGGCCGGCATCGCTGTGGTCGCAGCGCTGCTGATTTACGAGCATTCGCTTGTGAAACCGGACGATTTGAGCAAAATCAATGCTGCGTTTTTCACTGTGAATGGCTATATTAGTCTCTTATTTCTTTTGTTCTGGGGCGCGGCAACAGTTGTCGGGCGTCCCTGAGAATTCGAAATGCAGACGACGAGCGAACTCAAAATAACGGATGCGCGGCTTGAGCCGGTGGCCGCGAAGGTGCTCGCCGGCGAGCGCCTCAATATGGAAGACGGCGTCGCGCTCTACCAGTCGCACGATCTGCTTGCACTCGGCTGGCTCGGGAATCACGTCCGCGAAAAAAAGCACGGAAATATCTGCTACTACAACGTCAACCGGCATATCAATCCCACGAATGTTTGCGTTGCGCATTGCCGCCTCTGCGCTTTCGGCCGCTCGCCGGATGCGCCCGGCGCCTACACTTTTGCCCTCGACGAGATTTACCAGCGCGCCGCGGAAGGCGTCGGCGAAGGCGCCACGGAATTTCACATCGTCGGCGGCCTGCATCCCGATCTGCCGTTCGAGTATTACCTGGAACTGATTCGCGGCTTGAAGCAGCGCTTCCCCGAAGTGCACCTGAAAGCATTCACGATGGTGGAAGTGGGCTACTACGCGCGCATTTCGAAACTTTCCATCCGAGATACGCTTCTGGCTATGAAGAATGCGGGCGTGGATTCTCTGCCCGGCGGCGGAGCCGAGATTTTTCACCCGCGCGTCCGCAAGGTGATCTGCGATCACAAAGTAAGTGGCCAGATGTGGCTGCAAATCGCGCGAACCGCGCACGAGATCGGGCTGCGCTCAAATGCCACCATGCTCTACGGCCACATCGAAACAGCCGAAGAGCGCGTGGACCATCTGCTCCAGCTCCGCGACACGCAGGATAAGACGCATGGCTTCGTCACGTTCATTCCGCTGGCCTTTCATCCCGCGAACACGGCGCTCTCGCATCTGCCCGGCCCGACCGGAATTGATGATTTGAAAATGGTGGCCGTCTCTCGGCTGATGCTCGACAATTTCGATCACATCAAGGCCTACTGGGTGATGCTGACGCCGCGGATCGCCCAAGTGGCATTGCGATTTGGCGCAGACGATCTGGACGGCACCGTAGTCGAAGAGAAGATTTATCACGATGCCGGCGCAACCACACCCGAACATCTGACGCGCGCCGAACTCGAACGCCTGATTCGAGCCGCGGGCCGGGTTCCCGTCGAGCGCGACACTCGCTACAATCCAGTGGACCGCGTGAAAATGCCGCTTCCTCCCACGGCCGGCGCCGCACGCCGCGGCTCCGACGGGTTTATTCCCGAGACCTCGCTGACGCTGAACGTCTAGCACCGCTGCCGGGTCATGAAAAGACGCCTGCCGCCTGGCAAACTTCCAAAGACGATCCGGTCGAAAAGAAAAATTCTGCACCGGAGATTTCCATCGCAGCGAGCGATGAAAAAACCCAGCCACTTGAAGCAGCGCGGCTTGAAGCGCTGATTAATTCCATCGATCAGATCGTTCTAGAGCTGGACGCCGAAGGTACTTTCCTAAGTATCTGGGCGAACGACGAACAGCTTCTTTACCACCCCGCGAAGAATTGCTGGGAAGAAGATCCCAGGACATTTTCGACGCGGATTTTTCCGCTCTTCGCACGAGCTCTTCAAGCGCGTGATCGCCACCGGCAAGGGAGAAGATTTTGAATACTCGCTTGCGTTTCCGGAAGGCGAACGCTGGTTTCTGGCGTGCGTGAATCGCATCGATTATCCCGACGGCGACAAGACGGTTTGCCTGGCCATCCGGGAAATCTCCGATCGCAAACGCGCGGAAAAGAACCTGCGTATCTCGAAGGAAAAGTTTTCCAAAGCACGAGAGCTGACGAGGCGTGCGTCCTAATCGGCCCAACGTGCCGACCAGAAAGAAACGGCGGCTGGATACGAGGCCGAAGCTGCGTGGCGCGAGGCACTGGTAGGCAACATGAGCGTGGCGAAGCAGCAAGCGCAGGCCGCGCTGGCTCTCTCAACCGGCAGAGATGTAGAAGCTA
>Ga0306920_100000462_pt1 | contig 47177 bp, 34 predicted proteins | sample flu12Cox44000170_FD_204666 | JGI IMG/M metagenome (GOLD analysis project Ga0306920, IMG submission 204666) | Lab enrichment of tropical soil microbial communities from Luquillo Experimental Forest, Puerto Rico - flux4day.12C.oxic.44.000.170 (v2)... | ecosystem: Environmental > Terrestrial >... | reverse complement strand
GGAGATCCTCGCGAAGCGCGGCTATCCGGTTCTGCCGCTTGGTGAAGCACTCGACAAGTTGACACGGCGCGAACTTCCCCCGTCCGCGGTGGCGATTACCATCGACGACGGCTTCTATGCGGTGTCGGCTGCAGCTGCGGCCATCCTGAGACGGTTTGGATTTCCGGCAACGGTGTACGTCACCACCTACTATGCCGAGGGTGAAGCCCCGATCTTCCGGCTGGTCGTGCGTTACATGTTCGAGCGCACCAAGGCCGATCGACTCGACGGGACGGCGAGGGACTGGCTGCCCGGCACCAGCGTCGACCTGAAGTGCAGCGCGGCGCGGAACCAAGCGGCTGAGACGGTCATTGATTTCGGCGAGAATCGATGCACCGAGAACGAGCGACAGGATATCTGTCGAGAGCTCGGCAGCCTTCTCGACGTCGACTACGACCACATCCGCCGTACGAGGATTTTGTCGCTGATGACGGGCCCCGAGCTGCGAGAGCTGGCCGGGTTTGGGATCGACATACAACTCCACACGCACCGGCACCGCTTTCCCATGGACAAGCAGATGGCTCGAACCGAAATTCTGGACAACCGGCACGCGTTGAGCACATTGCTCGGCGGCGGTTCGTTCGAGCATTTCTGCTACCCGAGCGGCAAGTATTCCTCGTCTCAATGGCCGTGGCTGTCGGAATTGGGAGTGAAAAGCGCGACAACCTGTGAACCGGGATTGAACTACCCTGGGACGCCGCGGTTTGGCATCCACCGCTTCCTGGATGACTCCGAGGTGAGCTCCATCACATTCGAAGCAGAACTCTCGGGGTTTCTCGAGCTTGCCAGGCGCGGCCGAGCCCGGATGCGGCGTTGGCTTGCAGACAGGCCGCCGAAATCGAGCCACGAACCGGGTAGGGCCGAACAGAGCTGAAGGCTCATGACTGGCGCCGCTCGGCTAGCGCGCTCATAGCGGTGACATGTCCTCAACGTAAAGGACATAATGTATTCCTTGTACATTCTCGGCAACGGCCTCCTGTTTCACTGGAACGGCCGGCAGATCCGTCTTCCGCTGGGTCTGAGCATTCTCCGTTACCACGGCTTCGAGCTTGCGGTTGCTACCCGAGCGGGATCTACGCGTTCGGCCGCATAAGGAGCCCTGGGCACTCAACCGATTGTTAGCTGCCATGAAACACGATCTTGTCCAATGCCTTCGTTGTCCTGATTGCGCGACCACCTTCTCGTTGGTGATTGCGGAGGAGGACGCCGGCCAGGTCAAAACCGGCACTTTGACATGCGCGAGCGGACACACTTTTCCCATTCAGCGGTTCGTGCCGCGATTCGTGGACTCCGAGAAGTACGCCGATACCTTCAGTCGCCAACGCCTCTACGTTCGGCGTCATTTTAAGTACTATCGTAGCGACCGATCGGGTTACGCGCTTTTCGAACGGACGACCGGGTTGACCGACCGCCTGCTCGCGGCCGGCGTTACGCTCGAAATAGGGTGCGGTTACGGCCGATTCCTGGACGTGGTCAATTCTAAAGGAGGTCGCGTTGTAGGCGTTGACTTGAGTACGCACTCGGTCGACCTGGCTCAAGACTTCGTCGGCCACAGACCGGGCGTCGACATTGTTCAGGCCGATCTATTCAAGCTGCCTTTCTCGAGGAATTGGTTTGACCAGGTGTATTCGATCGGTGTCCTGCACCATACTCCAGATACGAGTCGGGCTTTCGAAGCCATTACCCCCTTCGCCAGGCCAGGTGGTCGCGTCTCGATCTGGGTCTATCCTCCCGAGGACAAATACAGCACGAATCGGATGCGTCGAGTGACGGCTCGCATGGATCACCGCCTGCTGTACGCACTGTGCATCGTCAATCAGGTCGGGTTCTCGTGGATTCGCGCGCTCCCGGGCGGGTGGCGGTTCAACCGGCTCATTGACGGTACGGTGCCCGCCAAAGGCCGGCCCTTTTGGATTAGGGTACTGTCGGATTTCGACAATCTGTCGCCGACCTACGCTCACGTCCACACGCCGCAAGAGGTTGTGGACTGGTTTGCAGGAATGGGTTTCAGGGACATTCGGGTGTTGGACCGCCGTACGGCTGTCACAGGATCGAGAGGGGACACGGCATAATGCTCCGAGCCACACGGCGAGCAGCCGAAATCAGACTGCCGCGCACAGCCTCGCGCTGTGCGGCTTGCCGACGGCGTCTCGATTGAGCAGCACGTCGAACGCAATCTCCGGCAACTCACCTCGGAACCAGCGGGCTCCATCACATTCGAGGCAGAACTCTCCGGGTTTCTCGAGCTTTCCAGGCGCGGACGAGCCCGGATTCGACGCATGATCCGAGGTCTTAGTCTGCCGTCAAAGAGACTTTTGTCGGATCTCTGAACGTCTTCACAATTCGCGTAGCCGTAAGTTGAATAAGCAGTTAGTTCTCATGACATGAAGACTGGCCGGCTCCTTGCTGGCTTGATCCGCCCGGCAGTCCAAACCGCCGTCGCCCACAGGAGCCGGACGAACCGAAGAAGGTGCTCTTGGCCGTTGTGCAGGATCAGAATGAGCGATTCGAAGGCCTCCTGACGCCGCCAATGGACCAGGCTGCCGGGGGCGGACGGAGCGGCTCTCCAGCAACAGGGTCGGTCGTGATCGGCATCAGCGGCGCCATGCGGAACACTGCGGCCGCGGTCGCCGTCGACGGTCGGCTGCAGGGCTTCTGCGAGCAGGAGCGGCTGACGCGGATTCGCGGATCCGGGCTTCGGCCCGGTGAAATGCCGCAGGACGCCGTCAGCGCCCTGCTCAGCATGATCGAGCAGGACCAGGAGCAGGTGACCGCGTATGTGACGGCCGAAGACGGACTGATCCTTCCGGCCGGGCTGCCCAGGGTGAAACTCGACCACCACTACTGCCACGCCGCGACAGCGTTTCTGACCTCGCCCTTCGACAGCGCGGCGGTGCTGGTGTGCGATCAGAATTCGAGTCCGGAAATCAGCGTCTGGTCAGGGCACGGCGACCAGCTCCTCAATCAACGCTGGCCCTGGAGTGGTCCGGGATTCGCGGCGCTGTACACCGAGTGCTCTCGCCTCTTTGGCTTCGCGAGCGGTCAGGAGCATCGGCTCGAGGCGTTGGCCAGACTGAGTCGAGGAGACGAGGTCGTTCGGATCGCTCAGCTCTTCCGGTATATCAACGGAACATTGCGCGTCGATCCGAAGTGGAAGCGGGCGCTCTGGGACTGGTTGCACGAGCAGGGCCCGTCGTGGCCGCTGTCCCTCGGCGCACGAGTCGCGGCAAGCTTTCAGCGTGCGCTCGGCGAGGCACTAGCTGGCCTTGTCGCCGACATTCGGCGGTCGCTTGACGTGGGGCGCCTCTGCCTGGCGGGCGGGCTTTTCTACAACACGTTTTTCAACACGCTGGTGGCCGAATCCGCCAGCTTCGAGGACGTTTTCGTCCCGGCAAACCCCGGCAACGCCGGCGTCGCGGCAGGTGCGGCGCTCGCCGCCGGTCGCCAGAGGAACAGCCGCACCCCGGAGACCGTTTCTGCCTTCCTGGGGCCTGAGTACGGTCTCGAGGAGATCAAACGGACGCTGGACAACTGCAAGTTGTCGTACGAATGTCTTCCAGAGGGCGAGGTGATCGCAACGAGCGTGAAGGCCCTGGTCGCCGGACGTCTGGTGGGGTGGTTCCAGGGCCGGATGGAATGGGGACATCGGGCCCTGGGGAACCGAAGCATTCTCGCCAGTCCGCTGTCGCCCTATGTGCTCGACAATCTCAACGTGTTCCTGAAGCAGCGCGAGCGACATCGAGCGTACGGCCTGTCGGTGTGCGAAGAAGACGCAGACGGCTATTTCGACGGCCCGCGACGCTCATGCTGGATGGAGTACGAGTATCGCATGAAGGCCCCGGAGGATTTCCGGCACGTGCTGCCGCCCGGGGCGTCGACGCTTCGCGTACAGACCATCGATCGGACGCCGTCGCCATTTCGTGACGTGCATAAGACCTTTGCTGCGGCCACCGGCACGGGCGTGCTCGTGAACACATCCTTCAACGGATTCTCGGAGCCGATCGTGTGTTCGCCGCGGGATGCCATCCGCGTGTTCTACGGCACCGGTCTGGACGTCCTGGTTCTTGGACGCTTCGTCGTGCGCAAATGAGACCGGGCCACCGCGGTTCGATTGTTTGAGGCTCAATGCACATTCTCGGAGTCTCGGCCTACTATCACGACTCTGCCGCCTGCCTGGTCAGCGACGGTGATCTTGTCGCCGCTGCACAAGAAGAGCGATTCACGCGGAAGAAGCACGATTACCGTTTTCCATCCGCTGCCGTCGAGTACTGCCTGCGGGAGGGCGGCATCACGCCGGCGGATCTCGATTTCGTGGCGTTCTACGACAAGCCACTTCAGAAGTTCGAGAGACTGCTCGAAACGTACCTGGATTATGCGCCGCGCGGCCTCCAGTCCTTCCTGATGGCCATGCCGCTGTGGCTGAGAGAGAAGCTCTGGACGAGAGACCATATCACCCGAAGCTGCAGCACCAAGGCCAAGGTGCTCTTCACCGAGCACCACGAGTCACACGCGGCCAGCGCGTTCTTCCCGTCTCCGTTCGAGTCTGCGGCGATCCTGACAGTCGACGGAGTCGGGGAGTGGGCGACGAGCAGCTACGGCCGCGGCGCCGGCAACGAGATTCATCTCCACGCCGAGACCAGGTTCCCGCACTCGCTGGGGCTGCTCTACTCGGCGTTCACGTATTACACCGGGTTCAAGGTCAACTCCGGGGAATACAAGGTGATGGGGCTTGCGCCTTATGGCGAGCCCAAATACGTCAAGGCGATGCTCGAGGAGTTGGTTGACGTCGCCGAAGACGGCTCGCTCCGACTCAACATGGACTATTTCGAGTTCGCGGCCGGACTGACCATGACCAACGGGGCGTTCGATCGGCTCTTCGGCGGGCCGCCGCGCAAGGCCGAAAGCCGTCTCACGCAGCGGGAGATGGACCTCGCCCGATCTATTCAGGAAGTGACCGAGCTCAGCATGAGTCGCATGGCCCGGCATGTCCGCCGGGAGACGGGCGAGAAGGCCCTGTGCATGGCGGGCGGGGTTGCCTTGAATTGCGTCGCCAACGGCCGCATCCTGCGCGAGCAGCCGTTCGAGCAGATCTGGGTGCAGCCGGCCGCCGGCGACGCGGGGGGCGCTCTCGGTGCTGCGCTCTCGGTCTGGCATCAGTATCTGGGGAACGGCCGGTGTCCGACATGTGTCAGGGGCACGTACTCGGACGCGATGAAGGGCTCGTATCTCGGACCGCGCTTCGACGAGGGAGCAATCGAACGCTACCTGACGAGCGTCGGCGCATCGTTCCGGCGTCTGGATCCGCGCTGCCTCGTCCGGGAGGTCGCCCGCCGCCTCGCTGACGAGAAAGTGGTCGGCTGGTTTCAAGGGCGGATGGAGTTCGGCCCGCGCGCTCTGGGGGCGCGGAGCATCCTGGGCGATCCGCGGTCACAGCAGATGCAGTCGGTGATGAACCTCAAAATCAAGTACCGCGAGAGCTTCCGCCCGTTTGCGCCCTCGGTGCTTCGCGAGCGCGTCGGCGAGTATTTCGAGATGGACTGTGACTCACCGTACATGTTGCTCGTCGCGCCGGTTCGCGAGAACATCCGCCAGGAGATGACCGAGGAGCAGCAGCGCCTGTTCGGGATCGAGAAGCTGAACGTCCCGAGGTCCACCATCCCCGCCGTGACGCACGTCGACTACTCGGCGCGCGTTCAGACGGTCCGGCAGGGGGACCACCCACTCTATCATGCGCTGATCACCGAGTTCGATCGCCTGACAGGCTGTCCAGTGCTGGTCAACACGTCCTTCAATGTGAGAGGCGAGCCGATCGTCTGCAGCCCCGAGCATGCGTATCGATGCTTCATGCGTACAGAGATCGACGCGCTCGCGATCGAGGGCTTTCTGCTGGACAAAGCGGACCAGCCTCGCGTCGACGACGACCGAGCCTGGCAGAAGGAGTTTCAGCTTGACTGAGGAATTCACGGTTGGTCAGGCGCGCAAATCGACGCTCCTCGTCGCCGGCGTGCTGGCCCTTCTAGGCGGCTGGCAGATCCATCGATCGCATTCCACGGCCGCCTTCGCGTTTGGGGTGGCGGCGGGTGCCCTTCTCGTTTGCGCCGCCAGCCCGGTTGCGGCGGTCTGGTTCCACAAGCGGTGGATGGCGTTCGCGGGCATTCTGGGCTCCGTCAACAGTCGCATTGTCCTGTCGCTGTTCTTCTACCTGGTCATGGCGCCGGTCGGGTTCATTGCGCGCCGCGCGGGTCACGATCCGCTCGAACGGCGGAAAGAGCGGGGGCCGTCCTACTGGCGGCCGCGACTCAGCACGCGGCAGACGCGGGAAAGCTACGAAAGGTCATTTTGAATCGATCTGACAACACATGAGGAAACTTCAGTGAGCCGCTTTGACGCAATGCGAGAGATCTGGTCTTTTCTGTCCCACAACAAGAAGTGGTGGCTTCTTCCCATCGTTGTCGTGCTCGTCGGGGTGGGAGCGCTGCTGGCCTTTGCCGGCGGTTCGGCGCTCGCGCCGTTCATCTATACGCTCTTCTGACGGGCATCCGGTGAACGCTTACCGTGAGGCGGCAGAGGGCACTGACACGTTCGTACTCGAAAGGCGCGCGGCGACGACGTCGGCAATGACCTCGTAAATGAGCCCGTTTGGGTGGCCGTCAAAGGGAATGAAAGATCGCGGATACGAGGGTTTCGAAGCGCGAATCGCCGGCAGCGGATCCACGATGTCGATCCCATGATCGCGCCCGATTCGAATCAACTCGGTTTGGTAGGCGGCCTTTGGATACGCATCGGAAATCATCTGCTCGAATAGCGGAACCACCACAACGATTGTCTTGAAGTTGTCCTTGGTGCCCAGAGCTTTCAGCCGCACGATCTGGCTTTCGACAAACTTCCAGGAAGACCGGATGCGAGGCGATTCGCGGCCTTCCAGCGTCGCGTTTTTCCACTGCGTCTCACCGGTCGGGTAGAACCGTGCCTGCAAGGCGGGGACGCGCTGGACGACGTTGTAAAGGAGATAGCTGTTCTTCAAGACACGTTTGGCGCGTTCAACGACGCTCATCCTGGCTGCTGAGCCCGGCTGGCCGGCCGCAGGCGCCGCCTGCGGCATCATCGTGGAGGGCAGCATTTCAGCGCCCTCCGGCCAAGCTTCGTCCGGGAGGCCGCGCATCGGCATGTCGTTCCAGTAATACGTCAGGATGACCAGATCAGGCTTCAAGTACAGCAGCCGGTCTTCCAGCAATTGCACCTCCTGCTCCACCGACAGACCCTCCACGCCGGCGTTGATCACCTCAAGGCCCGTCATCACGAGAGAGCTCTGAAGTTTGGTCTCGAGTAGCCGTGGCCACGTGCGCTCCTCCACGACGCCGTATCCGAACGCATGCGAATCGCCGAGAACGATGATCCGATAATGTCCCACAGGCTTTTCCGGAGAGACTTCCCGATTGCGGATTCCGAGAGAGCTGGTACGCACCGGGACATCCAATTGGTAGGCATCCTGGTTCGGCGCGATGTACCAGTAATCGGACAAGCGACCAACGGCGGGATCGCGAGGCACGTAGATGTGGCGGATCTGGGGTTGGAGGACCGCCGGGCGGGCGGGCTGGACGACGCGAAGCGCCAGCTCGAGACCGAGCAGAGCAAACACGATAGAACCGATCGCGAGCAGAATCCTCGACACCATGCGGAAAGCTCACGACGCCGGTTCACGCACAGACGCCTATTGTATTTCTGGATGGCTTCGCACGCGGGAGCGAACAGGACGGCCAGGCGTGGGCGCTCGAGGGAGCGGCCCACGCGGTGGTTCGGATTGAGAGCGATCAGGATCCGCTGATTCTGAGGTTCGAAGGGGCAGAGGGGGGGAGGGTACCCGTGCCACCGCCCTGCGCCGGAAGCGAAATTTCGGTGAACGCTGAGCCGCCCTGGGGTCTGATTGCCAGGTAGATCTGCGCAGCCTCCCGCATTGCCGGTGACGCCCAAAAAATCCCCGTGTAGGTATTACCAGTGTTCTGCACCGTCCCGCCGTTGGTGCCGCTCAAGAATCCGGGGCCTTTCATGGACGTAGCGCTATAGCGCACGTCGTACGCTTGCGCCTGGTTCTTCGGTCCGGCCCACGTGAGCTCATACCTGGTGCCGGTATATTGGGCCGTGACGGTCGCGACCAGCGAGTCCGGCTCGCCCGACACGGTTGAAAACTCGTAATCCTTGAACCAATATGTCGCGTTGCCCCACACGGAAGGATTCTGGTAGGCATAGCCGAAATAAAAACGCGTCAAGCCGTCGTAATAGTTCCATCCTGGCGCCGTCGGGTTTTCCGGATAATTGATGTCTCCAGAATCGCCGACCTGATGCTGAGGTTCGCGGTTGAGGACAAACTTGACCCAGCGATTGGGGTAGACATTGAAGTCGACCTGATGATAGTAGTGGGCGCCTTGGTTGGAGGGTTGGTTATCCGGTGCTTTGGTATACGTGCCAATTTCAAGGTTCGGACCGCCGCTCGGATCGCGTTGCGCCGTGATCGTGCTCTTCATCCAGAACACAAGCCGATTCACGTTCGTGTCCCACGTGCCACTCTTGATCCACCACTTCGCAAATCCGGACGGGCGGTCATAGGGATAGGGCAAGAATTGAAAGTCAGGCACATTGCCTGACGGAACATTGAGTTGGTACATCCCTCCAGCGATGATTCCCCCCGTCTGGTTGGGAGAGTACTGATCGGCGTACGGGGACCAGAGCGCGTCGGGAGGCGAATCGAAATTCTGCCGGAGCGTGCTGAAGTCCTCTAGAACAATCGGCGACTGGACCGATACAGTCTGTGTAAGCGCCAGCACGCTTACCACCAGTCCTGTGCTCCCGACCCAGAAGTGTAGCCAGCTTTTCCGCATCATCGCCTTCCCTTCCCGGTGGCCACTGTGGGCGACCGGGATGCGCACAATTACCAAAAATGGGTTTCCTCCACCGCTGCAAGGAACATACCCCATGTCGCTTCAAGCTTAAGCACCCTGTTTTTAGCAGCTTAATGATTTCTGCGGATGGGAAAGTGGTCGAATCAGCTACGGTCTTGTAGTGAAGATTACTCGATTCCCGGTGTAGAAACTGCTCAGGCGAATTCGTAACGTCGTTCCGAGATGCGGTCGCGGGCGTCAACGAACGTCTCGAACCACAACTCCAGCATCAGCATCGTCCAGATCGGCACGTGCCATTCGTAGGTTCCCGCCGCGTGATCGCGGAGCAAGCCTTCGACCATGTGTGGCGAAAAGATGCCGCGGTCGGCCGCGGCGCGGCTGAGGAGTACGTCGAACGCCATGTCGCGCAGCTCCTCACGGAACCATCCGGCCAGCGGCACGCTGAACCCCTTTTTGGGACGGTCCAGGAGCAGGTCGGGGACGAGATGGCGAGCGGCGCGCCGGAGAAGATACTTCTTCTCATGGCCTCGAAGTTTCAGCTCGACAGGAAGCGTGGCCGCGAACTCCATGACCTCGTGATCCAGGAATGGCGAGCGCGCTTCGAGACCGTGGGCCATCGTGGCGATGTCGACCTTCACCAGGATGTCACCGGGCAGATACGTTTCGACATCCACGTACATCGTCGCATCCGTGAAATGCTGCGCGTCGGATGCTTCATACGCGTCCATGACCAGGTCGGCCGGATCGGCGGCGGCCTGCACTCGGAAGAGAAAGTCCTCGGTGCAGAGACGGCGACGGAGCGCGCCGTCGAGACACATCATCGATTCAGCGTAACGACGCTCGCGAGGACCTTCCATCACCTGAGCCCATCGGATCGCGCGTGCGGCGAAAGACGCCGACATTGCGGGCGTTGGCACTGCCCGGCCGATGCCCGCGAGCATGCGTCGGACCGGACCGGGCGTGCGCGCATAGAGTTCGGCTTTGGGTGCCGGTAGATAACGCGTATAACCTGCGAAGCTTTCGTCACCCGCGTCGCCGGTCAGCGCCACAGTCACATGCCGGCGCGTCAGTTCGGCCAGGTAATACGTCGGGATGGCTGAGGAGTCCGCAAATGGCTCGCCGTAGTGCCAGACCAGCTTCGGGATGATCGACACCGCGTCAGGCCGTACAACGAACTCCTGATGCGCGGTGTCATACCTCGCAGCGATGCGCCGTGCGTAGTGCAGTTCGTCGAACTCGCTCTCGTCGAAGCCAATCGAGAATGTCTTGACCTGTCCAGCCCCCAACCGAGCCATCAGAGCGACGATCAGGCTCGAGTCGACCCCGCCGCTCAGAAACGCTCCGAGCGGCACGTCGCTGATCAGCCTGAGGCGCACCGCGTCGCTCAACAGCTCCGTCAGCCGCTCGGCAGCCTCGTCTTCGGTGAGGTTTGACTTCGGCGAATGCCGCAGCTGCCAGTAACGCGTGACGTGGAGCCGTCCGTCTTTGAACACAGCGTAGTGCGCCGGCGGCAGCTTGTGAACGCCTTCGAAGGCCGACGACGGCGCAGGCACGTACCCGTACGCGAGGTAGGGGACAACCGCGCTCCAATTCGGGCGCGCCTCGAAGCCGACGTCGGCCAGGAAGGCCTTCGGCTCGGACGCGAAGGCGAGCCCATGGTCGTCCACGCGGTAGAAGAGGGGCTTCTTGCCGACCCTGTCGCGCGCGAGAAAGAGCGATCGATCCTGCGTATCCCACACGGCGAACGCGAACATGCCTCTGAGCCGGCCGAGGCAATCGACCCCGAACGTCCGGTAGCTGGCCAGCAGAACCTCGGTGTCGGACTCGGTTCGAAATCGTACGCCGCGCGCCTCGAGATCGCGGCGGACTTCGCGAAAGTTGTAGATCTCGCCGTTGAAGACCAACCAGTATCGCCCGTCATCGCTGACCATAGGCTGCGCTGCGGCATCTGAGAGGTCGATGATCGCGAGGCGGCGATGACCGAATCCCGCATCGCCGAGAGAGAGCACCCCGTGTCCATCCGGACCGCGATGCGCGATCAATCGGCACATCGCTTCGATGCTCTTCGGGTCGACGGGGGCTCCCGACAGGAGGTTCACTCGACCGGCAATGCCACACATGGCTATGTTCTCTCGCCGTCGATCGCCTTTGGCGCGCTGCGGCTGGAAGGCCCGGAAGCCCTGGAATGGTTGACGAGGCCGACGTAAAACCGCTCGTAGTCGTCGAGCATGCGCTGCAGACCGAACTCAGCCGACGCTTTGATCCGTCCGGTCTCGCCCATTCGGCGCCGCAGGGTGACGTCGTCGCCCAGCCTCGCGATGGCGTCTGCGACAGCCGCACAATCTTTCGAGGGCGCCAGCAGACCGGTTCGGCCGTCGTCCACCAACTCATCGACGCCACCGACGTGCGTGGCGACGACCGGCAGTCCTGAGGCCATGGCTTCGAGGATGGTATTCGGAAAGCCCTCGGACTCGGAGGTCAACACGAAGACGTCGAGCGCGGCGAGGACGCACTCGACGTCGGTGCGGTTGCCGAGGAAGCGGACCGACGAATCGAGGTCGAGCGCCCGCACCCGTTCCAACAACGACGCGTGCAGCGGTCCGTCGCCGGCGACGAGGGTGAATGGAACACGGCCGATCTGTTTGAGCCGGGCGAGCGCGCCGAGCAGGGTCTCATGATCTTTCACAGGCACGAGCCGCCCGATGGTGCCGGCGACGAACGCCGAGTCGGCGATCCCGAGCCGTCGGCGCGCCTCGGACCGACCGATCCTGCCAAATCGCGTCATATCCGCGCCGTTGCGAATGACCGTGACGCACTCGCGCGGGAAACCGGTCAGGCGCGCCATGCGATCGGCGAGGCGGCTCGACACGGCCATCACGCCGTCAGCGTGCCGCCACACCCAGCGTTGTACGAGAAGATTCCTGGAACGTAAGTCCATCGTCCCGTGCTCCCCGTGGACGAAATACGGCACGCGGGCCGCACGGGCTGCGACAAAGCCCTCGCACAGCGTGCCCCAGCTGTGCGAATGCACGACATCGGGTCGCCATTGGCGAACGAGCCGCGTGAGGCGCCACACAAGAGTTGGATCGTTGCCGGGACGCCGCCCGAGCATCTCGACCGGCACGCGCGGATCGATGAGGCCCCGGACGCAGTCGACACGGCTTTCGAAGCTGCAGACGCTGCTGACCACGTGATACGGCGGCAGGCCATTGAGCAGCTTGACCACACCCTGCTCCATGCCGCCGAGTTGAAGCTGTGGCAACACGTGGAGCACCCGGATTGGCACCCGTGCAGTCATCGACATCAGACCGCAGCTCCGAGCGCCGTCTCGAAACGCGAGCCGGACGATGCATTCACAGCATCAGGGAACGAGCGGTGCCACTCCTCGAGGACGATGAGGCGCCACAGCGCCTCGTGAACGTCCGCCCGGCCGGTTCTGTGGTCGTCCACCAGGGCACGGACCGCCGTCGGGTCGAAATACCCGCGGCTCAGACAACGCGCTGAAAGCAGCACGTCGTGGACGTATTCCGAGAGTCTTCCTCGGAACATCTGCGCCACCGGCGTTGGAAACCCGACCTTTTCCCGCGCGATGATTTCAGCCGGGACAAGTCCCCTCATCGCGCGTTTCAAGATCCATTTCACGGTCGCTCCGCGCTGCTTCATCGAGGACGGAATCGTCGCCGCGTACTCCACGACCCGATGATCGAGAAATGGCACGCGCAGCTCGACCGAATTGGCCATCGTCATCTTGTCCGCCTTGACGAGCAGATCGTCAACCAGCCAGGCCTTGAAATCGACATAAAGCATCTGCGACAGCGGATCGTGATTCTTCATCCGGTCGTAGAGAAAGGCGAGCGGCGACGGGTTGGCGGCTGCTTTGGTGAGCTCCAGGAGGTCTCTTGAGTAGAGATCCTCCATCGGCTCGTACAGGTGCACACCGAGATAGCGCTCGGCGAGCGGCTTGCCGCTCAGACGAACGTACTTCCGAATCTTCTCGGAGCCTACACGGTTCAGCAGCGGCTCGACCAGTCCCCTTCTCGTCCAGTGCGGGAGCCGACGATACCGATCGATCGCCGCCATATAGCTGTAAATGCGGTATCCGGCGAACAACTCGTCGGCACCTTCGCCCGAGAGGGCAACGGTGACATGCTCGCGCAGCAATCTCGCGACGAAGTAGAGGGAGATCGCCGCGGCTTCGGTCACCGGTTCATCCATGTGCCAGACGTAGTCCGGAATGAATGCTCCGAACTCGGACGGATCCACGTAGAGCTCGCGATGATCGGTTTCGAATCGATCGGCTACCAGCCGCGCGTGTCGCGTTTCGTCGTATGGCTCGCCTTCTCGATAGGCGACCGAGAACGTCTTCAGCCGGCCCAACCCCTGATGGGCCAGGAGGGCGACGGTGGCGCTCGAGTCGAGGCCGCCGCTCAGGAACACGCCGACCGGGACGTCGCTGCGCATGTGGATGCGCACGGCGTCGAGCAGCAACTCGCGCAGCTCGGCGGCGGTGGCGTTGGCCGACCGGCCAGCCGCCGGTTGGAATGTCACGTCCCAGAACTGCCGGCGTTGCACGCCGCGGGCATCCACCGTCATCGCCCAGCCTGGAGGAAGCTTGCGCACGCCTTTGAACAGCGTCTGCTCGCCGGCTGAGTACCCGAAGGTCAGATAGCGAGGGATCGCGCTGACGTCGGGTTCACACGCGACGCCCGGACAGAGAAACAGCGATTTGGCTTCGGACGCGAAGGCCAGGCCGTCTGGCGTTTCCACGTAATAGAGTGGCTTGATGCCCACCCGGTCCCGAGCGAGAAACAACCGACGCTCCACCGTGTCCCAAATGGCGAATGCGAACATGCCATTCAAACGATCGAGACATTTCTGACCCGAGCGCGCGTACAGCGCCAGGATCACCTCGGTATCGGTGTCAGTGCGGAACGTCTCGCCGGCGGCCCTCAACTCGTTACGGAGCTCGACGTAGTTGTACACCTCGCCGTTGTAGACGATCATGTAGCGGCCATCTGCCGTGACCATTGGATTGCGGCCGCGCTCTGACAGATCGATGATGCTCAAACGGCGGTGCCCGAGGCCGATCGCTCCGTCGACGTAGACACCCTCGCCGTCCGGCCCACGATGCGCCAGGAGTCGCGTCATGCGCAGAACCGTCTCCGATGCGACGGGAGCGGACGTGAGGTGATTGAAGATGCCTGCGATGCCGCACACGGTCTGTTTCCTCGTTCTTGTTTTAAGCGCACGCGCGATCGCGTGGGTCGGCGACCGCCTCATCCAGCCTTGTCGCCAGCTTCCTGGTCAGCTCGTGGTAGTGAAACGCGGATCGCGTCGACGGGTCGGGTGCGCGGAGACTATCGCGCTCGAGCAACTCGCTCAGCAGCTGCATCAAATCCGGTACGCGATCGGGACAGTGCCGGCCGAGGTGGTGCTTCTCGACCAGGGCCGCTGTGGCCCCCTCCCCCCCGACCACCAGCACGGGACGGCCTGCGGCGATGTATTCGTACAGCTTCCCGGGAATCTGCAGTGGCGAAGACGGCTGGATCGCCAGTAGGATTGGGCTCGCGCGCATTTGCCGCAGGCTCTCTTCGTGCGAGATTGGAGCCACGCGCACCATCAACCCGTTCTGCTCCAGCTGGCCGGCGAGCGAGTTGGTGACTGGACTGGTCACCGACCATTCGCCGACAAATCGGAGCCGGAATGTGCGCGGCGTGACAACACCCTGTTCGTGCAGCGTCCTTACTGCGGCAAGCAGGGACAGCGGATCGCGCTTGCCGTACACCGAACCGAAGTGCCACATGTCCAGGCCGGACGCACGGCGTTCGATGCCGGCCGATTTCGGCGCACTGTTGTCGCCATCCGTCATCCAATCTTCGAAGCCGTTCGTGATGGTGACGAATTTCCCGCGCATGTCCGGGTAGTCTCTCTCGAACTGCTGGCGCAATTCTTCGGTGTTGGCGATGACGCACGACGCCTTGGCGACGATATGGCGCTCGAGCCTGCGCGCTCGCGAAAGGAGCGACGGCTCGTGCCATTCGCCGTAAGGGTTGCGGGTCCAGGGATCGCGGAAGTCGGCGATGAACGGAACGCCGAGCCGCTCGGCAATCCGCTGCCCGACCAAGAGGCCCGTCCATGGTTTGCCCGTCGCAAGCACGACATCGACCGGTTCGCATGACGACGCGCTGACGGCATGCCGGACGGCGGGCCGCACCCATGAAGCCTGCTGGTCGGGAAATCCGAACAGATGGGCGAGCAGGAGCTCCCGCCTCTGCCTTATCCAGCTCGTCGTCGCCGCGACCTCCATTTGTTCGCGGTCGCCGGCGCGCTGCCGGCTCGGGCGGAACAATGCTTTCCGAGCCTCAATGGCGAATTGCAGTCGGTCCCTGTGTGGTACGCGATCGACCTTGATGTGAGACGGCACGTTCGCAAGCAGACCTTCGTCGGATCCGAGAGGCGGGTTGAGCGAGGCCGAGTCGGTAGACAAGATGCTCGGAGCCCAGCCGAACGATTCGAGGTGTCTGCAGAACGCCAGTGGACGAAGGGAACCGCTCGCGGCGACCGGAGGAAAGTAGTACGCGACGAGGAGCACGCGCTTCATGTGAACTGGCGTATTCCCTTCAAGGTTGCCGCCAGAAATGGCGTCAGCGCTGACAGACTAAGTGGCCCCTTAGCAGTCACTTAAGATGGCGATGGCGGGTTCGGGCACCTTAAGTCGTCAGCGGTGCAGACTTAAGTCCTCAGAATGAGGCCGCTCTCGGTGTGCGGGTACGGGCCATCTTCTTGACGGCTGTCCAAATCTCGGCGGTGAGCTCTCGACGATGCCAAACCGCGGTTCGCGCCAGATACAGGGCTAATTCGACCTTCTCGGCGAGCGCGAGCGGGCTGTGATGCACGGCCCGCCCGTACTCTCCGAGCGATCGCCACCGAGCGAGCGCGATGCCGTCGGTCCTCTCTGGATTGTAGAACCGCAGCCGGCGCGTCACATCCTTCTGGCTGCTGAAAGCCTGCGGGTGGAGGCGCCTTGAGAACAGGACTTCCGGCACCTCGTAGAATTGGCCGTACAGCGCGAGCTCCGCGACCAGGACGCGATCTGAGCCGATGTACGAGCCCATCAGCCGTGTCTGCCCGAGCACATCGCGCCGCATCAGCCCATAAATGATGTTGCAGAGCCCGAGGCGTTCCACGGCAGCCTCAAACCTCCGGCGAGGCTCGCCCATCATAAGATGCATATTGTCCTGGTAATCGTCGATCGTCTTTCCGCTGGCGTCGATAAGCCGGGTCTTGGGGTAGGCCAGGATCGCTTCAGGATGCTGATGAAGCGCCTCGAGGCAGCGTTCGAGAAGGGTGGGCGCGACGAGGTCGTCGGCGTTCGCCCACTTGAAGTAGGTTGACGAGGAGAGCTCGAACGTCCGGCGATAATTCCGTGCCGCGCCGACATTGACCTGGCTTCGATGATAATGGACGCGCCCATCGCGTTGCGCGTACTCCCGACAAATCGATTCGGTGCCGTCGGTTGACGCGTTGTCGCAGATGATGAGCTCGAAATCGCGGCAGGTCTGATTCACGAGCGATTCGAGCGTCGCCCGCAGATGCGGCTCGCCGTTGTAGACCGGAAGGCCGATGCCGACCAGTGGCGTCCGGGTCGTCATTGTCCCGCCCTCACGAGGCGCGCCTCCGACGCCGCGACGGCTCGGATCGAACCCGCGGCGATCGCATCTGGACCACCGCCTTGCGCACGTAGAAGGCTTCGGCAAATCCGTCAGGTGCGCAACTCTCGAGCCCCCGCAGCCGCATCAGGCCGAGGAACGTGTCGTCAGTGAACCAGTGACGATCCTTCTGGCTGGCAAAAGCCGATCGAAGATGCCGCACCTTTCTGTGAGCGCACGCGCGGTCAATCGGCACGAACAGATTGGGAACGCCGAGATCGCCGTCGTACTTCGGGATCTCGTACTCGACGATGAGGTGATCCCGGAATGTGTTCCACGCCAGGTCGGAAATGACTCGATGATCCTGATGCCTATCGTGTCGATAGTGCGTGAATATCATGTCGGGCGAGAACTGCCGGCTCAATTCCTCGAAGTACTCCTTGATTTCGTTGCCGATGTAGGGAAAGAACCCATCGCGAAAGGTTCGGACCGTGACCGTGGCATGTCGAGCGTCCTTCAAGAACAGGCGAGCGCTCTGTTGCGCTTCCCGGGCGCGAAGCTCCGCCGCACTGAACACGACCCACAGCACCTCGGCTTCGCGCGCGGACAGCAGCGTGAGGAGTGTCGCACCGCACCCGATCTCGATATCGTCGGAGTGCGCGCCGAGGCACAGAATGCGCGTCGGCGTCGGGTTCGGAGGGAAAGACAGCGAGAGCATGCGCGGCCTGCGGCTACCCGAGGTCCCCTGCCGGCGCCATCAGATCGGCACTCCGACGTCTGTCGGCGCGGACCGTCGAATCAGAACAGGCGCGGGACGGATGAGCGTGACCACGCGATCGTACTGCTGAGCCAGCTCATCTCGGAGTTGACCGACTCTCGCCCCGGCCGCGTTCGCCACCTCGCTGAGGCGCTGTTCGATTTCGAGAAATATGCGCTGCAAGACCTCGAGCTGCAGGGCCTGGACGGAAACGGCATGTGCCGGCTCGCCCATCCGGGCCATCAACGCCATGGTCTTCTGATGATACGCCAGCGCGAGAACGGGGCGCCCGACCTGACATCCGAGAACCGCGCCGTGAAAGCGGGTTGCGACGACGATGTCGCTTTGGCGTAACGTGGCCAGCAGGTCAGACAAGTCGCTAATCATCTGCTCGCTGATCCGCTCACGCTCAGACCGTCCGAGCGGCATGGCGTTCACGGCCGACAGGAGATCGCGGATCACCGGCGGATCCAGGCGCAGTTGCGTCGGCACGAAGAGCACGCGGTACCCTCGGCGCGCCAGCCAGGCCGCGAATGAGGACACCGTTCGCACGTACTCGCGATACAGCCGCTGCTCGGTCTCCGCGTCGTAATCCTGCCAGACGAACGGCATGGGATTGATGGCGATCACCGGCTCCGGCGAAGGAACACCGGCATCCGAGCGCGCGTCGTGGAGGCTGAACGCGAGGTCGGGCATCACGTTGCCAGGGTCGCGAATACCCAGCGAGCGTACGGCCTCACGCGAGACGTCGTCGCGGTACGATCGATAGCGGCTCATCGACACGGCACGCCTGACGAACCATCGACTGAGGGGGGAGTCGATGGGCCCGGCGCCCACGCTGAGCAGCCCGACCGGCACGCGCCGCATACGGGCGAGCAGCGTCCACTTGAAGATCGTGTACGGAAATCCCCATGGTCCGCCCACCGCGTCGCTGAGCTGCTGGGATCCGGCCACGAGGAAAAGCGACACACCATCGAGGCGCCTGAACGACGCCACGAGGAATTGGAGCTCGGCGAGGGCCGAGTGGAAGGTCTCTGTGAGGAACCGGATGGCCTTGAGAGCTATCAGATGGAACGGAACACCCCGCAACCGCTCTACGAGTCCACGGCGGCGCGCCGTCTGTTCCGGCGCTCCGACCGATGAACCCGGCGGGGCATGACGGCCGGCGCGGCGCAGCGGGAACGCGTCGATTCCATGCCGCGCTCGGGAATCGGCCGGGCACATCGTGAACGCAATGATCCGGGGCTCGGAGAGGCGATCGCGCAAATTGCTGATCACGGCGGCGACGATCGACTCGTCGCCCAGGTTGTCGTTCCCGACGTGACCCAGAATGGCGACGCTCGTGCGGCGGCGTTTCACGGCCGGATCAGTTGCGCCAGCACCAGTAAGGTGTAGCCCCATCCCGCCCGCTCCTTGAACCTTTCGATCTGCGGCGGCGAGAAGATCAGCTCGAGCGCGACGTTCAGCTTTGCCGAGTTGACGATTCGCAGAAAACCCCGATTGCCCCGCGGAACAACCGTCGTGCGTTTGAGAACCCGATATCGGTGTTGGAGGAGGTGCTGAATCTCTCGCCATCCCGTCCAGCGCTTGATGTGCGCCGGCGGGTCGGGCGGGTGGACGAGTCGATCCATGACCACCTTGTTCGCTGTGGTCAGTACGAGGAATCCGTTCGGCTTCAACATTCGCGTGATGCGTTCGATGTAGTCCCGCTGATCCGTGACGTGCGCGATCACTTCCTGCGAAACGACGATGTCGAACGTGTTCTGGGGCGCGTCGAGCTCGAAGAGATTGGCTGCGACGAACGTCGCTCCTGGGTATCGACGACGGGCGGCCGCAATGGCCGCTTCGGACAGGTCGATGCCAACGGCTGTGCCGACCTTCGCGAGTTCTGCCGTGAACCAGCCCGTGCCGCACCCGTAGTCGAGAATCCGTGGATTCTCGAGCTCGAGCGCTCGTAACCAAGCGATGATTGTTTCGCCGCGTCGAATCGACCACCCGTTGGGAGTAGGCGTGCGGCTCCATCGCTCGTCCCAGTACTCGCGCTGATCGTCAAAGGAGGGGAGGATGCCGGACTCAGCCGATGGACGCGCGCTTTGTGCATTCACTGTGAGATCGTCCAGTTCCGCCCATGGCCGCCGGGCGTCCGCGTGTGACGCGTGTGAACCGCCCGGGTTACACCGCGGCGAACGTGGCCTTGTGGATGCCGTTCCACACCTGCCAGGGTGCGCTGCCACGAACGTACAACTCGTCGAGTCGCTGCCGGTCCTTGAACGTGTCCATCGGCATCCAAAACCCGTCGTAGGTATAAGCGGTGAGTGACCCTTCTTCAAGCAGCCGATGGAACGGCTGCTCGACGATCTCTTCCCCTTCGCGCATGTGCTCGAAGATGTCGGTCTTGAAGATGAAGTACCCGCCGTTGATTCGCACGTTGGACGCCCCGATGTCCTGGATGCCGGTGACGCGACCGTCGTCCGCGCACGAGACGATGTGATAGCTCAGGTTCGGCTTCACGCACAGGAAGCTTGCGGTAGCGCCGGCGCGACGGAAATGGTCGAGGTGGGTCGGAAAGTGCAGGTCTGTCAGGCCGTCGCTGTAATTGGCCAGGAACTCCCGTTCCCCCGCCAGGTGCCGTTCGACCGCTTTCAGGCGCTGGCCGATGTTCGAGCTGATGCCGGTGTCAGCAAAGGTGATCCGCCAGTCGTTGATGTCACTGTTCGCCAGTTCCAGCTTCTTGCCACCCTCCGACAGCGTGAAATCGTTTGACACGCATTCGTTGTAGTTGAGGAAATACTCCTTGATCACATCGCCTCGATAGCCCAGACAGAGGATGAAGTCCTTGTGCCCGAAGTGGGCGTAGTACTTCATGACGTGCCACAGGATCGGACGATATCCAATCGTGATCATCGGCTTGGGCACCCGGTCTTCGGACTCACGGATACGCATGCCCAGGCCGCCGCAGAACAGCACAACCTTCATCTCTGCTCGCTTCTAGCCGGCGTCAATGAAGCCCTACCGGCCCTTCTGCCGCAACAGCAACTACCTGGCCAATCGGGGGTCCCACGAACCTTTCCAATACAGTTAGGATTCACGAAAAATGCGTAGTGTCCCACGCGAATGACCGACAAAAGTCTGCCTTTTGAAGGACTAGGCTCGTGCCTCCTTGAAGGCCACCGCCCCCTCGAGTCGCTCTCGCCAGCGCAATTCGTCGTCGAGCCGACCTTCGGCCTGAAGCGCGAGGATGTGTTTCAGGCGGATGTACTTCGTGGTCAGCTCCGAGTAGTCGAGTCCATGCCGTTCGAAGGCCGCGCGCAGCTGTTCGATCCCGCGCCGCACCGTCCATTGCGGTCGGAAGTCTGGGAGCGTTTCCGCGATCTTGCTGCAATCGACTTTGTAACATCTCGGGTCGGGGCCGGCGCCCTCGGCATAGCGCACGGTCGTTCCTGGAATCGCCTCGAGCACCATGTCGGTCACATCGCGGATCTGATAGCTCTCTGACGACACACCCACGTTGAACGCCTGGTTGTGGACAACCTCACGCGGGGCGTGCAGCGCCGCGAGGAAGGCGCCGCCGATGTCTTCGACATGAACCAGCGGCCTCCAGGGTGTGCCGTCGCTCTGGCTGAGGACGACACCGGTCGTCACGGCAAAACCGACCAGGTTGTTGACGACGACGTCCGCACGAAGGCGCGGGGAAACGCCGTACGCGGTGGCGTTCCGCATGAACGTGGGGCTGAAGCCGTCGTCTGCCAGCTCCGAAAGCCGCTGCTCGACGAGCACCTTTGAGCGCGCGTACGGCGTGACAGGGTTGAACGCCGCATCCTCCGCGAGGATGGCGCCTCCGGCGACTCCATAGAGGCTGCACGACGAGGCGAACAAGAATCGAGGGACGCGCGACACTTTCGCCATCTCTGCGAGCCTGACCGACGCGTGGTGATTGATCGCGTACGTGCACTCCGCGTTGACGTTCCCGAGCGGATCGTTCGATAAGGCGGCGAGATGGATCACCGCGTCGAAACCCTGCAGCTGCCGAGCGGTGATATCGCGCAGGTCCATTCGCAGGCTGGGCAGATCAGGCTGCGCGTCGCCGAAGGCGCACGACTCGAACAGATACGTGTCGAGACCGACGACATCATGTCCGGCCGCCTTCAGCATCGGCCACATCACGGACCCGATGAAACCGTTGTGCCCGGTCAATAACACTCTCAATGCAGACTCCTTCGCTCGTGTACGCCGGCAACTGAGACAGCGGTCATCACTGCGGCACGTTCTCGGCGAAATAGCTGTTCTGTTCCGCTCGAAGCTGGTTGCTGAGGCGGCCGTCCGGAAGATCGACGTCCCCGTACGAAACCGCCTGATCCTTCAGCACATCGCGCTTGAGGCGGCAGCCTTCCGCCAACCCGATCGGAAGCAGATCGTCGCGAAGCGATACGGTGGCGTTTTCGATCGTTCCATAGCACGTGAACCCGCCAACACCATCGAGCTGCTCGCCCGCGCGCAGGTCGCGCTTGGCCATCGCGATCACGTCGCATGAGGCGGGACCCACGGGAGCGATCGTGGCGTCCTCGAACAACACGGCCCTCGCGATGGTGGATATCACCTGGACGTGCGGCAAGTGGTACGGCGTGTAGAAGCAGTAGAGTGGACCATTGCCCATTTTGCAGCTGCTCAAGTACCGCTGCTGCGCGGGATCGTCGCTGTAGGCGACGACGAACGCGCCGTTGGTCGGTGAAGCGCCAAGCAGATAGTCGACCCAGCCGCCGTCCCGCAGCAGATCGGCAGGGGAGAACAGGTTCACGACATCCGTGACGTGTGCCGTCCGGTGGCCGAACATGCCGCGCTTGCCGACTTTGAAGCCTGTGGCGTTCGCGAGAATCGTTGTTTCCTGGGCGAGCTTGGTGCCGTCGGCAAAGGAGGTCGCCATGTTGGGATTCAAGTCGTGCCTTTCGGCGAACTCCCGTTGCGTGTCCGGCGTTCGATACCGATCAATCAAGCCCTTCAAGTTACCGGCCAACACCGGCCGGAGGCCCATCATCTTCAGCATGCGGTACAGGTTCATGGCAACGCCAGGCTCGTCGCCATCCGTATTCGTAATGACGACGCCTCGACGATCTGCATGGACCTTCAGGATCGGTCCGAGCGTCGCGTCGAGCTCCGCGTTGACGAGAATCACGTGCTTGCCGAACTCGATCGCCGTCATTGCCACCCTGGCGCCGAATTCCACCTGGCCGGTGCATTCGACGATCGCGTCAATGCCGCGCGCCCTGCACAGCATCAGAGGATCTTCCGTGACCGCCTGAATGTTCGCGTCGATGGCCGCTTCGAGCTCCGCCTGAGTCCGAACCTGCCGGGGGGTGTTGGTCTTCCCGGGGCTCAGAGCGCCCCCATCGCGATACGCACGCTCGGCTTTGGAGATCGTCCGATTCCCGATGGCCACGAGCCTCATGCCGGCGGGCGGCCTCAAGAGCTCCAGCGCGATCGCACGCGCCATGGACCCTGCGCCGACCAGGCCGACGCGCACCGGGTTGCCGGCCGCCGCACGCTGCTTGAGCGCCGAGTCCACGATGATCATTCCAGGCTTCCGACTGTCACCGCATCCACCTGAGCCGCACCAGCGCGCGCCGCGAAGCTCGTGGGCGCAGTGGAATGAGCGGACCACTCGCGTGGAACGTGCAGCACGCCGAGCCCAGGCTGGCCGGGCGCCACCGAGAACGGAAACGCGTTCAGCAGCTGCTGATGGACTTGGACTGCGTGTTCGTCGAGAATCCAGACCGATGCCGCATAGCATCCGGGCAGGAGAGAGAGTCGCGAGATCGCCACGTCGACATACCCTGGGCCCTGCAGCGGACCTAGGGGTCGATGGTCCATGAAATTGTTGAACCCTACGCATCTGATGCCGTCGGCGCGGAAAATGTCGATGTGGACCGTGGCCTCCAACGATTCTCGCGTGGCGTAGAACACGCGCACGGTCATGGGGGCGTCGGTCTGGAAGACCGACGCGGGCTGCCTCGACTCGTCGAGCAGCTGAACAGCGGTGATCCAGATCGGGGCCGACGGGTCAGGTTCACTAGTCGCGGCGGTGGTCGACGCAAGACGGTAATGCTGGATAGCCTCATCCGGAGAGCCGTCGTACATGAGCTGCCCGCGATCGAGCACGATGACGCGGGAACAGAGGTCGGCCACCGCGGGTAAATTGTGGGAAATGAAGACCAGGGGAATCCCTCGCGACACCAGCTCCCGCATCCGGCTCACGCACCGGTCCTGGAAACTGGCATCGCCCACGCTCAAGACTTCATCGATCAAGAGCACGTCCGGATCGAGATGCGCGGCGATCGCAAAACCGAGTCTCGCGTTCATCCCCGACGAGTAGCGCTTGACTGGCGTGTCGATGAAGTCCCCGACGCCTCCGAAGTCAACGATGTCGCTGAACTTCCGGGCGATATCGGTCTGGCGCATTCCCATGATGGCGCCCTGAAGGAAGACGTTCTCGCGGCCCGTCAGATCGGGATGGAATCCGGCGGCGATTTCGATCAGCGCTCCGACACGGCCCGTGACCTGGCAGTGACCGCGGGTGGGTCGAAGAATCCGCGTGAGCAACTTGAGCACGGTCGATTTGCCGGCCCCGTTCGCGCCAATCACTCCCAACGCCTGGCCGGGTGCCACTTTGAAGGAGACGTCCCGAAGCGCCCAGAACTCGGACTCCTGCAGTCCTTTCGGCGTCTCTCCTCGCAGAAGCCTCCGGCCGAGTGCCGGCAGAAGATCGCGCAGGCTGTCGTGCTGTTCGCCCCGGTGGAACTTTTTCCAGACTCCGTCGAAAACCACTCCTGGCTCGGCCATGCTCAGATGCTCTCGGCGAACCTGAATTCGGCCTCGTGGAAGGTCCACCACGCCACGATCAGCGTCAGCAACGACACGACCGCAGCCCAGCCAAAGAACATGGCATCCGGCGGCCGGTTGTGAAACAGGACCGCTCGGTACGCGTCAAGGATGCCGGTCATCGGATTCAGTCTCATCGCGAGCCCGATGGCGCCCCCGACCCGTTCGACCGGATAGATGACGGAGGTCGCAAACATCCAGACCGTCAGCAATACCTCGAAGAGGTACTTGACGTCGCGGTAAAAGAGGTTGCCCATCGAGACGAACAGCGCCATGCCCGTTGTGAAACTGAGCTGCACGACGAAGACGACCGGCAGGAGCAACAAGAACGGGCTCGGCGGAACGCGGTAGTAGATCATCAGGCCCAGAAGGACGACTGACGCAACCGCGAGATCGACGGCGCAGACGATCAGCGCGACGAACGACAGAATTTCTCGTGGAAAGAAGACTTTGGTGACCAGCGTGAGATTGCTGGTGAGGGCCACGACCGCGAAACGCAGAGAGGATGCAAAGAAATTCCAGAACAGGAATCCGCAGAACGCATACAGCGGATAGGGGACATCCACGTCAATCGGCGCCACGCGAGTAAACACGACCGAGAAGACGATCGTGTTGACCAGGGGCATGAAAATCGCCCAGCCGAATCCCATGACGCTCTGCTTGTATCTCAGGGCCAGATCGCGCCGCACCATCTGCACGAGGAGCTCTCGATAGTCAAGCTGTTCGGCGACCATTTCGCGGAGCGTTTGTGTAAACGTCATGAGATCCAGGGTGTTGCCGGGCTAGATGCCGACTGACGGAGCATCAACGCGTCCTTCGTTCCAGCAACCCCGCGTCCAAGTCGCGGTGTGCTGAGTCGGCAGCTCGCGCGCCTGCTGAACTGCTTACCGTGCAGTCAGTTAAGGCGATGGACCACGATTCTGGTGGCGCCGACAGGCGCGGAAGTCAGCCGAACCCCGGACGATTGTTCGCTTCAGGGCTGAAGAATGGCACCGTACAAAAAAATCGCCCCAGCGGACCGGGGCAATATCGAGCTGTCACGGTGACCTGCCTGGAGCTGATCAGCACAAGACACCTGTGGCAGAGACTTGCATCTGCCTGTCTCTTGATGTACCGATTTGCGCCTGGCGGTCTGCGAATCAGGAAGAGCGCACCAACGAATGGTTCGCTGGTCGCGCCACGGGCGGCGAAGCGCGAATCCCGTCGACCCGTTGCTCTGTTGGTCCTCTGAATCGCCGCTCGTGCCGCACGCCGACACTTAAGGCGACAAGCGCGATCCCCCAAACGGCCAGCCACAATGATTCTGAGGATGGGAAAGGCCCCAGTAACGACCTTGCAACGCCCGCGATGGCTACGACAATCGTTGTGACAACAACTGCTAACTTCATGATGATGCGAGGGAATTCGGTCGGGTGCGTTGATAGCAATGCGTACGCCATCCGTGCTGAGCGCAACCTGAAGAAATCTGCGCGCTTTTTTTGGGCAAGCCATCCTTGAGTCTTGGCAAGTCTTCTTCGCGAGTGATTTTGATCTGCCCGACCCGCGGTTCACGACGTCCCCGGGCCGCGTAGACGGCGTCGCGTCTTTGCGCGACGGCCTCGCGGAAGGGCCGCCATCTTGCAAGCTGGATGAATCGAGGAGCCCCGCTTGCCTAGAATGCGCTCGCCTATCGCGACGACGCTACTTGACTCGATCCGTACTCGTCGAGCACGCGCCGGTGTTATTGGTCTGGGATACGTTGGCTTGCCGCTCGCTGTCGAACTCAGTCGTGCCGGTTTCACGACAACAGGTATCGACCTCGACTCTGAGAAAGTCCGCGCCATCAACGCCGGCCGGTCCTACATCGACGACGTTCCATCGCGCCACGTCAGCGAGCTACGCGCAGCGAACAGACTCCGAGCGTCTACGAATTTCGACGTCGTCGCTCAGTTGGACACATTGAACATCTGCGTGCCGACGCCGTTGCGCAAAACGAAGGACCCCGATCTCTCGTTCATCGTCGCGGCGACTGAAGCGGTCGCCATGCGGCTTCATCCGGGCATGCTGATTGTGCTCGAATCGACGACCTATCCCGGAACCACGGACGAGCTCGTCCTGCCGATCCTCCAATCCACGGGTCTGAAGGCCGGCTCAGACTTTTTTCTGGCGTTCTCGCCCGAGCGCATCGATCCGGGCAATCAGAAATTCCAGACCCGAAACGTTCCAAAGGTCGTCGGGGGGGTGTCGTCAGACTGTACGCAGCTGGCGACGGCGCTCTACGAAGGCGCGATCGAAACGGTCGTCCCGGTCAGCTCTCCACGGGTTGCCGAGATGGTGAAGCTTCTCGAGAACACCTTTCGAGCCGTCAATATCGGCCTCATCAACGAGATTGCCCTCATGTGCGATCGGCTCGGAATCGACGTTTGGGAAGTGGTGCGCGCGGCCGCGACCAAGCCGTTCGGCTTCATGCCCTTCCACCCCGGCCCCGGCCTTGGCGGACACTGTATTCCGGTCGACCCCTTCTATCTGTCATGGAAAGCCCGGCAGTCGGGCTTTGAAGCGCGGTTCATCGAGCTGGCGGGAGCCGTCAATTCCGCGATGCCTCACCATGTGCTGTCGCTCATCGCCGATGCGCTGAACACGCTTCAGCTCTCAGTGAACGGCTCGCGCGTGCTGGTCGCCGGGGTGTCCTACAAACGCGATGTCGACGACATCCGCGAGTCTCCTGCGCTGGACCTTCTCGGCCTCCTCCAGGCTCGCGGCGCGGATCTCGCGTACTCGGATCCACACGTGCCGCACCTCTCCGGAGCCATGTGGCCTTCTGGATCAGATTTGACGAGCGTCGATCTGGAGGCGGTCGCGCCGGGCACATACGATTGCGTTGTGATTGTGACGGAGCATTCGAAGTTCGACTACGAGCAGATCCAGCGGATCGGCAAAACCGTCGTGGACACCCGGAATGCGATTAAAAATCCTGGCGCACATGTCATGCGACTGGGTGCTCCACGTACTTCTCGTTCCGCGGCGTCTGAGCTAGCCCCGGTCGCCGTGTAGCGCGGCGATACCGTGGTCCGGAGCCTGGGCGACCGCGCGACGCAAGCGGCGCAATGGCGGTTCGCGGGCACACTCGTTGGCGCCCTCTCGCGGTTCGTGGTCACCGTCCTGCTCTCGCGGCTCCTGACGCCCGCGGACTTCGGCGTCACGGGGATCGCGTTCGTCGTTCTGGGGTTCGCGCAACCGCTTCAGGACCTGGGTATGGGCGCCGCCGTCGTGCAGCGCCGCCATCTGACACCGCGCCACGTACGGGCCGCGTTCACGTTTTCAACACTGCTCGGCATCGCCATTGCCGCAGCCCTGGCGCTCGCTGCGCCGCTGATAGCGGTCGTCATGCGGGACGCGCGCGTGACGCCGGTGCTCCGCGTGCTCTCGGTCGGATTTGCCTTTCAAGGTCTCGGCGGCGTCGCCGGCGCCCTGCTCCGCCGCCGGTTGGATTTCAAGCGCGTGTTCTTCGTCGACACCGCAAGCTATGTGATTGGCTACGGAGTGTCGATCGTGTTGGCGGTGCTCGGCTGGGGTGTGTGGAGCCTCGTATGGGGAGGCCTCGTCCAGGGGACCTTGCTGGCGGCCTTCCAGCTTGCCTCCGTGCGTCACCCGGTCCGCCCCCTGCTGGCACGACGCGAAACGCGTGACCTGCTTCATTTCGGGGTCGGATCGGGGGCGAGCAACTGGATCAACTATCTGGCGCTGAACGCCGACAATTTCATCGTCGGGCGCACGCTTGGCGCGGCAAGCCTTGGCCTCTACGCGCGGGCGTACACGTTGATGAGTGTGCCCTACACGTACATGGCGAGCGTGATGTCCGGCGTGCTGTTTCCCGCATTTGCTGAAATCCAGGACGATCGTGCGAGACTGCGGGAGGCCTTTCTGATGATGACGCAGCTGACCGCGATTGTGGCCGCCGCGTCAATGGGAGCCTTGGCGATCGTTGCACCATACCTCGTCCGCTCCCTGTATGGAGCTCGGTGGATGGGCGTCGTCGCGCCCCTGCAGATTCTGTGCGGCGCCGGCTATTTCCGGGCTTTGTATCATGTTGGCGGCGTGGTCGCCCAGAGCACCGGACATGTATACGGCGACTTGCGGCGGCAGGTGCTCTACGCAGCACTCGTCGTCATCGGCGCGTTCGTCGGATCGCAGTACGACCTCCCGGGGGTGGCCATTGGCGTCAGTGTCGCCATTCTGGTGATGTTCGCCGCCACCGGCCAACTCGCACTCTCAATCACCGGCACTCGGTGGCGAAGATATGCCCGGGTTCAGCTCGATGCCTTGGTTATTGCGACAGTCACCGGACTATTCGCGCTCGCCGCGCGAATATGGCTTGAGGCGGTGCAGAACGCGAGCGCCGTCATCGCCGCAGGCACGCTTGCGGCTGCCGCACTACCATGGACAGTTGGCGTACTGTGGAAGCTGAGCGACCCGGACCTTGGACCCTTACGATCGCGACTCCCCCGCTGGTGCGACACCGCTGTGGGGTTCGTAGCTCGTCATTTCCGGCCCCATGAGTCCTGGACGTAATGGGCCGACCGCTCCCGAGCCGAGACTGCAAACCGGATCGCCGAGAAATCCCCCTCGTTGCGGACTTCTTACAATTCTGGTCATGTCCAAGAAATACCTGAAGTTCACAATTTAACTCTCTATTTGGTACTATTCCTGACTCAATGAGTCTTTATGGTCATCTAAGGATTGACCTGAGCCCTCCCAAAGGCGTATAAACTCAGCACGGCGTCGGACAATCACCTATGGAAATCCCTCAGAGCCTGGTCGGATTCAGCACGGCAATGCGCGAGATCGAGCAGGAGATCCTCTGTGCGTCCCGATCGAGCGCGAAGGTTCTCATTACCGGCGAAAGCGGCGTCGGCAAGGAAGTCGTCGCACGCCTCATTCACCAGCGGAGCGAGCGCGCGAGCAGCCCGCTTGTCACGATCAACTGCGCGGGCGTTCCAGATACGCTCCTCGAGTCGGAGCTGTTCGGCCATATGCGAGGGGCCTTCACTGACGCCTACCGAGACAAACGAGGTTGGCTCGATCAGGCCGACGGCGGCACCATCTTCATGGACGAAGTCGGCGAGATGAGCCTGCGCATGCAGGCCCTCCTCCTCCGCTTCCTCGAGAGCGGTGAGATCCAGCGCGTCGGCTCCGATCGCGTGAACTCCAAGGTTGATGTCCGCGTCATCGCCGCCACCAACCGCGACCTGATGTCGCGAATCGCCGATAAGAGCTTCCGCGAAGATCTCTATTACCGGTTGAACGTCATTCATCTCGCGATCCCGCCCCTGCGCGAGCGCCGGGACGACATCGAGCTGCTGTTCACCCATTTCTGCCGCCTCTACAGTCAGCGCCACCGAGTCGACGTACCCGTGGTCACGAGTGAGACGATGGAGCGCCTGGTCGCGTATCGGTGGCCAGGCAATGTGCGCGAACTGAAAAACGTCGCGGAGCGTGTTGTCGTTCGCTCCCGCTCCAGTGTCATCACGCCGTCGGACCTGCCGAAAGAGGTGGCCGCCACGTGCAGCGACGCGCTGCCGGGCGAGGTCGCTCGGGACAAGCGGACCGCCGACCTGCTCTTCGAGCGGATGCTGCTCGGCGGCGAGTCGTTCTGGGCGGTGGTCTACGAGCCGTTCATGTCCAGAGACCTGACGCGCGACGATCTGCGCATCATTGTGACGAGAGGGCTCGAGCAGACGCGAGGGAACTACAAGGCGCTCGTTCAGGCGTTCAATCTCAAGCAGACGGACTACAAGCGCTTCCTCAACTTCCTGCGCAAGTACCAGTGCCACATGCCGTTCCAGCGCTTCCGGTCGGCGCGCGTGCGCCCGGAGGACGAGCCGCCTCGCGAGGAGCTGAGCCGAAGCGCGTGAGCGCGCGGCTCCGGTAGGTGCCGTCTTCGCTACTCTCGCAGCCCCGAGGCGTGTTGGGGCGTCATCTCGGGGATGGGTCCAAGCGCGAACGTCATCGATCCGTCCGCAATGGCGCGGCCATCCACGCGCACGACGCCTTTCAGCAGTCCCATCCGGCTGCGCAGTCGCACGACGTTCGCCTCGATTATGAGGACGTCGCCCGGATACACCGGTTTCCGGTACCGGACGCGCTTAATCCCCATGAAGTACGGAAGGCGCTGGCGGTTCTCCGGCTTCGCCAGAATCAGAATCGCGCCGACCTGGGCGACGGCCTCTGTAAGAATCGTTGGCGGCATGACGGGGCGTCGCCCGCCGCCGACGTACGAAAGATACCGTTCGTTCAAGGTGATGTTCTTGATGCCGACGATCCGCTTGTCCTCCTCGAGCTCCGTGATGCGGTCGACGAGCAAAAAAGGATAGCGATGCGGCAGGATGCGTTCGATAGCCGCGTACTCGAGCGGCAGCGTGAGGTCCATGGGAAGGAACCAATTATACTAAGCGGCAGCCCTGAACGACTGCCCGTGTCCTCAACCTCCAACACCAACTCGAGCACCAACGAGCAATTGACCACGCTCTTCGCCCTCGGGCGCGAGGTCGCGTCCGTCCTCGATCTCGACGAGCTCTTGCACAAGATCCCTCATCTCATCGCGCGTCTCACGAAATTTCAAGCGTTTGCGGTGTACCTGCTCGACCCGAAACGCAATGAGCTCACCATCGCCTACTCCGTCGGCTACCCCGAGGACGTCGCCCGCAGCCAGCGGTTGAAGGTCGGGCACGGCCTCGTCGGCGCGGCCGTGGCCGACGGCCAGCCGATTCTCGTCAACGACGTTGACACCGATCCCCGATACGTCGAAGCGGTTCCCGGCTCGAGGGCCGAGCTCGTCGTGCCGCTACGTCGCAAAGGCACCGTCATCGGGGCGCTGAACCTCCTGGGCGACACGACGGGACAATTCACCCAGGCCGACGAAATCATGCTGTGGCAGTTCGGCGCGCACGTCGCAGTCGCCATCGAAAACGCGCTCCTCGTCGAGCACGATCGCGAATACACGGGCACGCTCGAAACGCTTGCCGAAATTGCGCGCGAGTTCGCCGCGATCCTGAACCTCGACGAGCTGCTGACGCGTATCACGAATCTGACCCGTCGCGTGATCGACTACCGGACGTTCGGCATCCTGCTGCTCAACGAAGAGATCGGGGAGCTCGAGATGAAGGTGGCCGTGCGGTACGGTGACAAGATCAGCGTCCCTCGCGTCAAGCTCGGACACGGGCTGGTCGGCTACGCGGCGCTGCACAAACAGACGGTGCTCGTCCCCGATGTCTCGGCCGACCCCCGCTACATCCAGGTGGTGGAGGACGCGCGGTCCGAGCTGGTGATTCCGCTGTTGCTCAAAGACCGGTGCATCGGGGTCTTCGATCTCGAGAGCCCGGATTTCGACGCGTTCAACAAAAGCCACGTGGAAATCCTTCAGCTCCTCGCCAGTCAGGCCGCCGTGGCCATCGAGAACGCGCGTCTCTATGAGACGATTCGCGCGAACGAGGACCGCCTCGAAAAAGAGGTCCGCTTCGCGCAGCGCGTCCAGGCCGCGCTGCTGCCGGCCGAGCTGCCCAAGCGACTGAAAGGCGTCGATGTCGCCGCCCGTTTTGCCCCGGCGCGCGAGCTTGGGGGCGACCTGTACGACTTTCTGGCCCCCGAACCAAATGGCCTGGTCGTTGCAGTCGGCGACGTCTCTGGCAAAGGCGTTCCCGCTGCGCTCTACAGCGCGTTCGCGGGTGAACTGATTCGCTCGCGGACGTTCCGGCGCCGTTATGCGCCTGAGCGCTTCAGCCCGGCGGGCGTGCTGGCCTCGATCAACGCGATTCTGTACGAGCGTCAGCTCGAGGAGTACTACTGCACGCTCTGTTACGCCGTGTTCGACTTCAAGCGGCGCACGCTGGTCCTCGCGAACTCCGGCCTGCCGTATCCGATCCGCTGCAGCGGCGGCGTGGTCAGTCAGATTGAGCTGCCGGGCGTCCCTCTGGGATCCTTTGCCGGCTCCAGTTACGAGGAGCTGTCGTTCGAGTTGTCCCAGGGCGACGTCTTTGTGTTCTGCTCCGACGGCGTGTCCGAAGCGCAGGACGGCCTCGGCCGGGAGTTCGGAAACGAGCGTCTCGCGAGGGTGGTCGAAGAAGCCTGCGCGAAGTCCGCGCGCGACATCGTCGACGCGATCTTCGCCGCCGTGTGGTCGTTCCGCGGTGATACGCCGCCGAACGACGACATGACGGCCGTCGCGCTCAAGATAACGAGTTGAAGTCCGGAAAACCCGAACGCGCACCAGTCTTCTTCAGCGTCGACGAGATCCGTAGCGACCATCCGCCACTCGTGGGCGCGCGGCACCGAGCGTGGGCGTCGCGGTGGGTTATCACACCACGACGCCCCACTGATGAAAAGACTAGTTCAACGGGCAGCCGAGGATGTTGTCCGCTTCCAAGAGATTCTTTGTCGATTCCACGATGGAGGCGTCTGCGTACGCCGCCTGCACGTCGGCAATGACTTGCGCCGTTGAGAGCGGATAGAAACCCTTGCCCGCGTTGAGCAAGGCTGCCGCGGCTTGGCGGCCAAGCGCATTCACTCCGCCGCCGCCGTTGCTGAGCGCGTCGAGCAGAGTGAAGGTGTTCGGGAACCAATTAGAGCCGATTCCGAACGCTGCGTTGAAGCTCGTCGTTTGTGTGACGCCCGCCGGCCAGGTGTCGAAGTGTTGCGGCTGTTTCCAGAACCCGGGCGTGCAACCATTGTTACCCGTCACCACAACGTTGTTGGTAAACGTGACCGTGTAGCCGTGGAAGCTGTTCACGAAGAGCGAGCCGCCGTTGGCGAACGGGACGGGCCCGCTCAGTCCCACCGCCGACACGCTTTGAAGTCCGGCGGAGGTTTCCGTAATCGTGACATTGCCTCCCGTGGTATCGGAGGTAATTGGGTCTTCCGCAACGACGATGCAGGTGTTGGTGGTCACCGTAGTCGGTGAAGGAATGACGGTGAGAGTCCCGGTCCCGGTCACGGTAAAGATGCCGTTGACGTTGCCGAGCTTGCACACCTTAACTTTGCCCGCCTCCGGCGTCGATGTCGTCGAATCGCCGACTGCCATCGTGACAAGCCGCGACGCCGCTGAGGTAGCGGGAGCGAGCGACGGCGCGCTGGGGGAGACCGTAGGTCGTGAGCTCGAGGAATCCGAACAGGCTGCCGCGATCAAGGCGGGCGCTAAGACGAGACTTGCGACGATGCTGCGCCGATTAATGGTGTCGATTCCCATCGCGGTTCTCCTTGTAGAAAGTTTTAAGTCGCCGCTGGTCCGCGATCTGATTCGGGACGCGACGCAGGTGCCGTAACTGTGCAAAGGGCATTCCGATGGGCTGGGCGATGTTTCGTTGAGAAAATCACGGAATTGGGCTGGGGCTCTCCGGCAGAAGCCCGAGGCCTGGTTGGCTTTTCTCAGCCGCTAGTGGTCCTACCGGTGTCGCCAGAACCTGTAGAGGGCAGGCGTCAACGAGGGTGCGAGCAGGAGCGCCGCGAGCACGGCTCGCGCTTTGACCGACTTCCTTCGAATGCCGACCAACTGCTGACGCGCGCCGCGGCCGTCGTGCAGCTCCAGCGCGCGCTTCGCGCGCTCGAGGAGGAGCCGGTCGCCCGCCCATTCGATTCTCGTGCGAATGGCCGCGGCAGCTTCCGGGGTCAGGTTGGTCCGCTTCTCGAACCTCGTCAAGACACCGGCCCCTTCGACGGCGAGGTCTCCATGAACCGGCGTCCAGCGCGCGGAGAGCTGCCGGTGATGAGCGCATCGCAATAGACAAGGTCGCATCGCGGAATGCGATTGAGGGACGCCACTCCCTCCGCCAGGAAATCGGGCCGCCATCGGTCATCAGCGTCGAGGAACGCGATGAGGCCTCCGGGCGCTCTCGATTTCGCCGTAAACCGGAATGATTACCGAGACGAGGTTGGGATCTCGGCGGAGGTTCGGAGCTGCCGTCCTTTCTACACGGGGCATTCGCTTATGGGCGTCTCCGGGCTTGTCGGCCTTCACGTAGAGTATTTGGCCCTCGGCAGCAAAAGCGCCGCCGTTCGGAATGGCAACGCAACGGGACTGGCATTCCACTCATGAAGCTGCTCGGCAACGTGTTCATTCCCGCCGAACGAACGTTTCAGAACCGAATCGCGAAGTCTGTGAATGAAAAAGCGGTTAGTGGTGGCGAGGGGCGGAATCGAACCGTCGACACGACGATTTTCAGGTCAACGGATGGTCGAGCCGGCTGAATGGAGAGTTGAGCCGCGCCGAACCGGTGAATAGAGCGCGGAGTGCGGCGATGCCAGCGCCTGCCTGATGTTACGCACCCCGTTGGTTCGTACGCGGCCGGCTTCCACGCACATCAAAGGTCATGCCTGCGGGCAGTGCCGGAAAACATTGGAAAAATGCGCCTTCGCCGAGCGGACGTCCTGAACCGGTGACGCGCGTCTGACCTCGACTCAGAACGGCCGTGCTTTGGCTTAGAATCGCTCACACTCAGGACCATGGCCAAGACCCAGCCCGCACGCGAAACAAAGGCACAGATTCTCGAGCACACGGAGCGCGAGAAAGTCAAGTTCATGCGCCTGCAGTTCACCGACATCCTCGGGACGATCAAGAACGTCGAGATTCCCGACCGTCAGTTCGAAGAGGCGCTCGAGGGAAAGATCATGTTCGACGGATCCTCGATCGAGGGGTTCGTTCGCATCGAAGAGTCGGACATGTATTTGCGTCCGGACCTCGCCACCTTCCGCATCTTTCCATGGGCAGGCGCGACCGGCGAGAGGGTCGCGCGCATGATCTGCGACATCTACACCCCCGACGGTCAGCCCTTCGTCGGCGACCCCCGCGCCTGCTTGAAGAGGGTCATCGCGCTCGCGGCGGCGAAAGGGTTCTCGATAAACGCCGGGCCGGAAGCCGAGTTCTTCCTCTTTCAGACCAAAGACCGCATCGCGACCACCGAGACGCACGATGCGGCAAGCTACTTCGATCTCAGCCCGGTCGATCAGGGAGAGGATGTCCGGCGTGAAATCGTGCTGGCGCTCGAGGCGATGGGGTTCCACGTCGAGGCTGCCCATCACGAGGTCGCTCCGGGCCAGCACGAGATCGACTTCCGCTACGACGATGTCCTCACGACGGCAGACAACATCAGCACCTTCCGCTTCATCGTCAAGAACGTGGCAATCAGGAACGGCCTGCACGCGACGTTCATGCCCAAGCCGATCTACGGGATCAACGGCTCGGGTATGCACACGCACATGTCGCTTTTTTCCGGCGGGACGAACATCTTCTTCGACGCGAAGGCCCAATGGCACCTGAGCGAGACGTGCCTCAATTACATCGGCGGAGTGCTGCGTCACGCCAAGGGCTTCTGCGCGATCACGAATCCGCTGGTGAATTCCTACAAGCGCCTCGTGCCTGGCTACGAGGCGCCGACCGCGATCTCATGGTCGGAGAAGAATCGCAGCCCCCTCGTTCGTGTGCCGGCCACGCGCGGTGCCGGGACGCGCATCGAGTTACGCATGCCCGACCCGTCCTGCAATCCCTACTTGGCGCTGGCGGTGATGCTGCGCTCGGGACTCGAGGGCATCGAGCAGAAAATCGATCCCGGGCCGCCGATCAACAAGAACATTTACAAGATGAGCCATCGCGAGCGGCGCCACTTGCGGATCGACGAGTTGCCGGGCAACCTGAGCGAGGCGCTCGACGAGCTGGAAAAGGACGATCTCGTTCGCGAGACGCTGGGCGAACACCTGTTCGAACACTTCCTCGCGGCAAAGCGGGAGGAGTGGTTGGACTACATCAAGCACGTCTCGCCTTGGGAAGTTGACCGGTATTTGGGGATGTACTAGCGGTCCGCCGTTCACGCTCGGAATCCTTTGAGTTGCTTGCAGGTTCCAAGTATCATGCAAGCGGTTGACGTTCATACCGTTGGCCGCGACGAGGAAGTGGCTTCGAGGAAGACGTCTGAACCTCCTCGTGGCCATCCCCGTCCTGGCAGCTGGCGGATGCGGCGGGTCCCCGCCACCTGCACCGGCCCTGACTCCCACTGGTCCCGTGACGGTGACCGGAAAAGAGCACCTGACGTGGGATCAGAGCGCGTCGAGCTCCGCCGACCTTTCCACGATAGGTTTCAAGATCTACGTCGACGGCTCTCCCACAAGGTTGACGGGCGTGGTCTGTACGCCAGCCTCCACCGGGACGCAGGGGGCGTCCGCCAGCGTTTTCGAGTGCAAGGCTCCCCTCCCGTCGATGACGGCAGGCGACCACTCTCTCGAGCTCACTTCGTTCTTCGAGAACAGCCCTACCGTCGAGAGCATGAAGATGGGGCCGCTTCACGTTATCGTTGTGCGCGACGACAATGGTTCCGAGCTCCCCAAAGCTTCGCGCAAGCCGGGATAGATCTCATTGAGCGGTGAAGATGAAGAGCCGGTTGTCAGCCGCCACGATGATTCGCCCGTTGACAGCGATCGGCGTTTGAAACCGCCGAACGAAAGTCATATTCTCGTTCTCGCCGCCGCCGGAGAACAACGGATCGCCCGTTTCGCCGTTGTAGGCAAACAGGCGATTGGCCGACAGCGGATCGGTCCCCTCCGCCCCAATCGTCCATACGACCGGCTCCGATCCCGATGCGTCGGTTGTCGTGACGATCGGCGCGCCCCTCCCGTGATTGTCGGCGCACCAGGCGACGCTGATGGTTGGAGGATTCGCCGAGCTGATCTTGAGCGCGACGAGGTCGCCTGGCGTGCCCGGGCAACCAAAGCCGGAGGCGTTGGGTGTCGATACGCTGAAGACCACATATGTACCCGAAGCGGTCGTGTAGGCCGCTCCAGCCGTGCGAATTCTTCCTCTCGGCGGTGGCGCGCTCATTTCGGTGGCAACCCTCACGCTGAATAACCCTTCTCCACTGTCTCCATCGCCGGTTCCAATCCCGCCCAGGTTGTTGCGATCGAGCAAATGGGCGACGCCGCTCTTGCCCAGAGCGACCACCAGTTGCGAGGGCGTCGCGCCCTGGACATCGACAATGAGGGGCGCCTCGCCTCCGAGATCCAGGTCGCTTTGATCGAGAGTGGACCAGTTCGACGGCGTGAAGAAATCCGTCGGCGAACCTGAAAACGTGTCGTCGAAGCCCAGGCGGATGATCGCTTCCCCTCCCATCCAATCGACGGAGCCGGAAGTGTTCCCCGTCGCGGCAAACAGCGAGTTGCCGTCGGTCGATAAACCGCCGACGGCCCAGATGCCCGCTTTGAGGCCCTCGCTCGCCCAGGCGGTCGCGCTGCTCGGGTTGCTGACCGGCACGGCAACCACCCAGCCGTGGTAATTGCCGCAATCCCCAAAGTGGCCGCCATAGGGCACGTAGAGAACTCCTCCATTCAAAAGGAGAGCACCGCGTTGATTCTGGACCGTCGAGTCGAAGGTCAGGTCGCCGAACGACAGGCTGTTGACATCGACCGGCCACCCGGGCAGCACCGATCCGTCCTCCAATGAAAGCGCGTAGATCAAGTGTTGCTTGGTCACCCCGCCGTCCGGCGTCGTCATGGCGTCAAGGAAGATGACGCGCCCGTCAGGATCGATGACAGGTGTACCAGTGATCCCGACTGTGTCGATGTCCCCGCACGGAAGGGCGGTCTGCGGGACTGGAGCTCCAAGGTTGCTGACCCAGAGCGGCGAGCCGTCGGCGGCGGCGAGCGCAAGGACATCGTTCTGCTCGGTCGCAACGACGAATGCCGCCGTGCCACCCGGTCCGTTGTTCACGTACAGCGGTTGCGCATACACGGGACCCGGCAAGCTGGCGTTGAACGACAGATCGCGTTGGATAGTCGCCGCGGCGGCCTGTGTCATGAGCGGATCCACGTACAGGCCATCGCGAGTCGGGTGGAGGTGATGTTGCAGAACGTCCACGGGCGTGCCGCCCACCGATACCACGGAGGTTGTAATCGTCGCAGTGTTGTTGCTCGGGTCTGGATCCACCTGGTCGGCCGTCACCCTTGCGGTATTGCTGGCGGAGCCAACCGCGGGCGCCGTGACCACAATGGTGATGGTTGCGATCGAGCCGACATTGAGCGTGCCAATCGCGCACGTGACCGTACTGGTGCCGGTGCAAGTGCCTTGGGTCGATGTCGCGGACGCGAGGATCACATTCGGCAGCGTGTCCGTCAGTTGGATCCCAGTGGCCACAGCCGGTCCCTGGTTCGTGACTCTGAGGGTATAGGTGAGGTTTGCTTGAACGGCGGCCGGGCTCGGCCAGGCCGCCTTGGTCAGTGAGAGGTCCGCTGTATCGGTCCCGCCCGTCACCGCGAGCGTCACTTGAGTCGAGCGCTCGATCATCCCGCTCGTTCCAGTCAGCGTCAGCGGAAACGTTCCTGGCGGCGTCGACGCCGATGTCTGCACCGACATTGCGGACGTCTGCGGCGTAGCATCCGTGATGACGACGGACGGCGGAACGAAGCTCGCCATCGTGTTCGCGGGCAGCCCGCCGGCGGACAAGTCGACCGTTCCCGTGAAGCCGCCGGTCGGGGTAACCGTGACCGCGTAGGTCACACTGTCTCCGAACATCACCACCGCGGATCGAGGCGCGGCCGAGATGCCGTAATCCGACGCGCCACCCCCCATCGAAATCCGCGCCACGAACGCGTCGGATCCGCCCCCGCCGTAGGCTGCCTGGATTGCGCCGACGTTCGGAAAGGTCGTGGCCGACGAGGTCTGCCCGACCACCCACGCGTCGCCGGCGGAGTTGAGCGCGATCCCCAGAGCCACGTCGTCGGAGGTTCCGCCGAGAAAACTGGAGAGGAGCAGGGATGCCGGGCCCTGCTGCGCGGGATCGAGCTCGGCCACGAACGCATCGCTCCCCCCGCCGATGTTCCCCTGGAACGGATTGAGCATCGGGAAACCCGCCGAGGACGTTTCGCCGGTCACCAGCACCTTGCCGGCCGCGTTGACCGCAATGCCGCTGCCTCGGTCGAGTCCGTTGCCGCCCAGGTACGTGGCGTACACAAGCACGCTGCCCGAAGGATCCAACTGCGCGACAAAGGCATCGGAGCCGCCGGCGTTTGCCGGCTGGAATCCGTTTGCCGTCCCCGGAAAGTTTGGCGAGGCCGTCTCCCCGGCCACGTACACGTTACCCGCGGCGTCGATGGCGATGCTGTTTCCGGCGTCGAGTCCGCTGCCGCCGAGGAATGTCGAGTAGATCAGTCCGGTGGCGTTCGGGTTCACGACCGCGACGAACGCATCGGCGCTTCCGCCGTTCGCCGCCTGAAACGCGTTGAGCGTCGGAAAGGTTCCATCCGAGGTATCGGTACGACCGGTCACGTAGGCGTTTCCCGACACGTCCACGGCAACCGATGTGCCGCGGTCAGTGCCTCCGCCACCCAGGTAGGAGGCGTACACGAATGAGGCTGCGCCTGCTTGCGAGGGGTCGATCTTGACGATGAAGGCGTCCGTCCCACCGCCCGAGACGGTCTGGAACGCCCCAGCCGAAATGGGAAAATCGTCAACCGATTTTGTCCCGCCTGTGACGTAAACGCAGCCTGCGGAATCAACCGCAAGTCCATTCGCGGAATCGTTGTTTTCGCCGCCCAGGTATGTGGAGTACAGGAGGCGACTGCCATCGGCGCTCAACTTGGCGACGAACCCATCCTCGTCGCCCCCACGATAGCTGCTGAAGAGGGCGTTCGAAACGGGGAAATCGATCGAGTTTGTCCGTCCCGCCAGATAGACGTTGCCCCCCGCATCCACGGCAATGCCCGACGACTCCACACCGGCGCGGAAATCGTCCTCTTGTCCGCTTCCACCCAGGTAGCTCGAAAACAGCTCGATCGTGCCCGTCGGGTCGAGCTTCGTGACGAACGCGTCGGCTCCGCCCGCGTTGGACGGCTGCTCGGGGTTGACCGTGGGAAAGTCCGTCGAAAGCGTTTCGCCGCTGAGGTACACGTTGTCGTTCGCATCGACGGCGACCGCGTGCCCGACGTCTTGGTTGCTGCCGCCGAGGAAGGATGAGTACGCGAGCACAGGGTCGATAACCAGCGTCAGGTCCGGTCGGTATCCGTCCACTTCGATGCCGACCGCGCGCGTTCCGCGCATGACGTAGCGGCCGTCCAGAAAATGCCGGCCGTCCGGCCACTCCTGATAGACGTTCGGACGCAGCTGGCGCAGCTCGCCGCCCCTCACCCGGGCGATGAGATCGCCGTGGTCGTCGATCCGTTGCGAGTCCGCCCCGTCCAGCTCGAACTGGATATGGCGGCTGTCCCCGCCCGGAGCCACGAGAAAGTCGTATTCGAGCGTGCCGTGATCACCGAAGAAGACGAGATCCACGCCCGGATAGACGTCGTGATACCGCGCACGGGCGTAGCGGGCGACGTTCGTCCGCCACTTTGCAGGGTCGTGACCGTGAAAGTAATGGCTCTTCCCAGGCAGGAGGTCCAGGCCCTCGACGCGCGGCGCCGGGTTCGCACCGGAGAGCTGCCATGAGAGCACCGTGTCGGACACCGGCGCGCGGAGACGCAGCGTGGCGGCGTTCGATGTCAGAAAGAGCGCGAAACCGCGGCCGCGTGCCAGAAAGCTGACGCGCGGGTCGGTTTGCCCTTGGTTGACCTCAAAGCCAATTGGCGACGCATCACGTGCCTCTCGGGTGCGCTGCGGGAAGACCCGATGTGACGTCGGACGCGGTCGCGTGTGACCGGACGGAACCATCAGCACCGCTGCGATGGCGGCTGCGCGCGCACCGATCAGACAGCGGTGCCTCTTCTGGATTCGAGACACGCTTTATCGGGCCTTCACCCTTCAGCCCTTGCTCGTTCCTGCCACCGTTTTGCGGCTCGTCGTTCCCCGCCGCTGGGCTCCCAGGTTGGTGTTCATGAAGCCGAGCGTCTGGTTCGGGTCCGCCCAGAAGTTCCCGATGTTCGGGAACACCGACGTCCGGTCGCTCGGCGACAGGCCGTACCAGTACGCGAGCGTGAGCGCGTATTGATCGACCGACGTCGTCGGAATCCATCGGCCACGCGGACTCGCCCCGCCGTCGGTATCCTGATCGGTGCCCGTCGCCAGAGAGGGGAACTGGCCGTAGAAGTCTCCGCCGTTGACCGCGCCGCCGACCACGAACTGGTGGCTGCCCCACGCGTGATCGGTGCCCGTGTTTCCTCCGCCTGGCAGCAACGTCCGGCTGAAGTCTGAGCTGGTGAAGAGCGTCACCTGTTGGGACACGCCGAGCTCCTGCGTGGCGGCGTAAAACGATCCCACGGCCTGACTGAGCTGCTGCAGGAGGCCCAGCTGCCCGCCCGTCGTGATTGGGTCCGGCAACGGGTTGTACTTCCCCTGATTGGTGTGCGTGTCGAACCCCCCGATGGAGACGAAGAACACTTGTCGGGTGAGGCCAAACGCGGGCGCAAGCTTGATCAACTTCGCAACCTGTTTGAGCTGGTTGCCCAGCGAGCTATTCGGGAACACAGTGTTGATGACCGGCTCCATCTGGAGGAGATCGCTCGCGTCCAATGCGCTTTGCGTGATCTGCGCGGCTCCCTGGATGAGTGCGGGCATCACCTGACCTTCATCGGCCATCAGAATCTGGCGGATTTCATCCTCGGATGGGCTCGTCCCCGAACTGAATAACCTGAGGCTCTGGTTGAGCTGCGTTGGTGCGGGCGAAAGCACCAGCGGCCGCGAGTTGAGGCCGGTGCTGAAGACCGTCACGCCGGCGATCGAGGCGATCACGGGGAAATTCCCCGAGGTTCCGACCTTGTCGACGGTCGAACCGCCCCAGCCCGTCTGCTTCGGGCCGTTCGCATACGACGTCTGCCAGAGGTTCTGCTGATCCGAGTGCGAGAAGAGCTGATAAGGCCTGTTGACGTTCGCGAGATAGTCCGAGCGCGTCATCGGAGAGATCAGCGGACCGACGTTGCAGACGACGGCCGCAACGCCCTGATTCCACAGATCGTACATGCTGTAGTTTGTCGCGTCCGGGGAGCCGTCACCGAGTCTCGGATTAAGGCCGAACGTCAGGCCGGCGCTCGCCGGATTGATCTGCAGCAGATCGGCAACCGGAATCTGGAATTCGGAGTACGTCCGCGTCTGCGACATGTCGGACCGTTGACGCGCGGCGTTGTAATCTGCGTAGTTCGTGACGGGGATCACCATGTTGTTGGAGTCGTTGCCGCCGAAGAGAAACACGCACACGAGCGCCTCGTAGCCCGGCTGCGATTGGGCGAGCGCGTCGATCAGCGCGAAGCGTCCCAACCCGGAGAGGAGGGCCGACGCGCTCAAGGCTCCGCAACCGGTCTGTACCAGGAACTCTCGTCTTGTCTGAGCCATGTTCGTCACCTCTCCACTTGGTATTCCGTCGATGACGCGATCAGATCGATGGCTTTCCGGACCCGGCCGGTGAGATCCGTGTCTGGAATCGCGGTGACCCTGCTGAGCACGTAATCGTGCATGGCCTGTGTCATGGCGCCGTGCATGAGGATCAAGTTGAGACCAGGAAACGTGCCGTCCGGCGACCCGTCCAAAAGGGCCGTGGCGTCGCCCGCGGCTTGTGGTTCGTACGGCGCAGTATCAATCCACGTACCGAGCGGCCGGTCTTTCGCGCTGATCGGCATCTTGTGATAGGCGAAGTAAAAGATGATGTTGATGTGCGAGAGCGCCGTCGACGTCGACTGGATCGCCAACTCGGGCGAAAGCAGGCCCGAGCCGCCCGGTACTTGATTGTCCGGAGGGTAATAGCTGAACACCGTCGGCGGCCGGAACACGTCCTGGTCCATCCGGACGTTGCTGGTGCCCGAGGGCAGGAACTGATCGCCGAGCACGAAATCGGTCGTATAGACATTGGCGCCGGTTGAATCGTAGATGCCGAGCGCCCGCAGCGTGTTCGTGATGAAGAGCACCGGCTCCCGCACGTGCCCGTAATTGGGATCCGTCGGCGGAGTGCGCGCCTCATCGTCCAGCAGAATCGCGGCAACCGTGGCCTGCATGTCGCCGCGGTTGCCGGACCCGAATGGCGTCCCGCCGGGGCCAGTGTAGCTGCCGCTGTTGAACGCGTTCGTCACGCGCTGCACGTAGGCGGGGGTAGGGTTGCTGGTGACGAGCTTCTGGATGAGCTGTTTCCCGATGAAGGGGCCGATTCCTCCCTGCCCGTTGGCGGCGCGATGATTGAAGATGTTGTCGAGAGCTTCGGTGAGTTCCGACACGGTGTCATCGTTGACGGTGACGTTGTCCAGAAGCGTTTTCGGATTCGGATCGTGGCGGGCTCCCCCGTTGACCACGACCATCGGGGATTCGTAGTTCGGAAATCCGACAACAATCTGGGTGTCCAGGTCCCAACCTGTAAACACGCGCGCGAACGCCGTGATGATGTCCTGGTTGTAGGTCGGAATCGGGTTGCCGTTTCCATCCGTTTGCACCGTGCCATCGTCGTTCAGCTCGTTCAGGCCGATCGTGAAGAGCTGAAGGATTTCTCGCGCGTAGTTCTCGTTCACGTTGGTCTTCGTGTTGCCGCGCATGTTGAGGTATTCGCCCATCGCCGGATTGACGGTGAGGTCGTACATCAACTGGCGATAGTTCCCCAGCGCGTCCACGTCGAACATCTGCAGGTAGGGCACCATCCAGCTCGCCGGTTTGATCCCGATGTCAACCTCGGAGACAACGTCGATCTGCGTCAACGCCCAGGCCACCTTCTGACGCAGCTGATCGGGCAAGGTCAGCGCATGGAAGAAGAACTGGCTCTGGAGCCCCCACGCCGTATAGTTGTCGCGATTGCAGGTACTGGCACCGTTGTTGGTGCATGTCCCCGCCGGGGTCACGTTGGACCAGCAGATGCCTCCCGCCCCCGCACCGTCATCGCACGTGCCCGGGTCGCCGGGCGATGAGTAGTTCGTGAATTGAATCAGGTTCGGATCGAACTGCTCGGTCAGCCAGCCTTCGAAGCCAACCTGCTGCAAGTGGGCGACCGACGCCGGGTAGCTCGTGTCGGTCGGGTCAGTGATGAACGAAGGTCCGAACGTCGCCTGCTCGAGAAACCGCACGGCGTCCGCCACGGAGATGCCGCTGTCATCCTGGACGGCGGTCGAAGAACCGGCGCCGGAACTCGCCCGGAGGGGTATCCCGGTCGTGATCAACGCCACGCACAGGCACTTCACCAACAGGGAACGGGCCGAGCAAGGAACCACGAGTTGTCGCGCAACGCTTCTCTTTGCATCGGTTTTCATCTGGGGCACCTCGGCGGGATTAGCGCGCGAACGCTAACAGGCCGTTATGAAAACCGGGTCAAAAAACTGTGAGAAATTCGAGAGAGTTAGGAGGCTGCTGCGGTGGTGTCGGGGGCGTGGGCACCCGACCGATCTCCAGAGCCTGGTAAGGGCAAAGCGACGTCGAAAACCGTCTCCCCAGGCCGGCTCGTGACCGAGATCGCGCCGCCATGTCGTTCGGCGATCGCCTTCGCAATAGAGAGACCGAGTCCACTGCCGGAGCGGTCGGCGCGATTCGAATTGCCCCGATAAAATCGATCGAAGACTCTCGGCAGGTGCTCGGGGAGAATTCCCACGCCGGTATCCGACACGGTGATGTGAATGCTCGTGCCCCGGGGCGCCGCCCGAAGCTCGATCCTCCCGTCGGGCGGAGTATGGCGAATGGCGTTTGCCGTCAGATTCTGAAGCACCTGCTCCAATCGATCGGGATCACCAAGGACCGTTTCGGCCCCCTGCTCGGCCACAGCCCTCAGCGCGATCTGCTTTCTCGCGCAATCGCCGTTGAACGTGGCGACGACGTCGTCCAACAGCTTCTTGACCGACGTTGGCCGGATGGTCAGAATGCCCCCGCCCGCTTCGAGCCGCGCCAAATCCAGGAGATCCGCTATGCGCCCCTGCATTCGGCGCGTTTCCTGGTCGATGATCTGCAGGTAACGCCTGCGCTCCGTCGAGTCGAGTGATTCCTCCCGCAGCAACAGCATTTCCACAAACCCCCGGATTGCGGTGAGCGGCGTCGACAGCTCATGGCACATGTCGGCGAGCAGCTGCCTGCGTGCTTGATCTGCGGTGCGCAGCTGGTCGGCCCTGGCGCCAAGCTCGACGGTCATCGTGTTGAACGCGCGAGCAAGCACGGTGACCTCGTCCCTCCCGTGTTCTGGGGCCCGGGCCTGGAGATCACCTGAGGCGACGCGCTCGGTGACGTGCTGCAGCGCGTTCAAGCGGCGCCGCGGCGAGCGCACGATCAGCCAGGCGGCCATCAGCGTGCCGGCCATCAGCACGGCCAAGCCAGACAACGCCAACTTCGGTGCGAACCGGCTGATGACGACCATCAAGGGCGCTCTGGGCGGGACCGCCACGAGCCCCACCAGTTCGCCACCGGCGATGATCGGCGCCCGTCCGACGAACGGCCGAGGGGGTTCGGCCAGAACCCTGCGCTCGACGCGCCGTCGAAGCTCGTTGTGCATGAACCGCAGGAGGACCGCCTCCGGCTTGGCCGCGGTGGTGACCAGCCGGCCGTCGGTCATGAGGACGAAGAGCGGATGCGGCACGTTGGCGTACTGACGCCGCACGTACGCCTGAAGATCGAGCTGCCGATCAATGTCGAGCTTGGATCCGACGTCGGCCGCGACGAGCTTCGCAAAATTCCAAGACGATCCTCCAGGCAGCGTCGCGACCGAACGGCCGACCATCCAGACCATGAAGATGGCCTGGACGCCGAGGACCAGCATCAGGAACAGAACGAATCCGACGCCGATGCGCCAGTAGAGACTTCGGTACCAACGGAGCGACATCGCTCGGTCCGCGCTTCGGTCGTCGCTGACGGAATTACCGTGGGCGACCGCGCCGCCGGACATCGACATGGACGAACGTTCTGAAATCGAGGGGCTCAATCGTCGGAAAACTTGTACCCGATTCCCCAGACGGTCACGATATATCGGGGGCCTCCGGGGGAACAATCGATCTTTTGCCGGACACGCTTCACGAGCTCGTCGACACTTCGCTCACTGACGAACGCTTCGCCGCGCCACACCTTCGCCAGGAGGGCCTCTCGGCTGAACACGATGCCGGGGTGAGACGCAAGCGTGAGGACGAGACAAAATTCCTGTGGCGTCAAGAATACGGGGACGCCGTTCACCGTCACGCGCCGGCGGCCGGTGTCGACGGTCAAGCCACGGACGGAGACGAGACGATGACCGGGTGCTTGCGGTCCGGGGCGCAACCGTCGGCGCCGGGTCAGCGCGCCAGCACGCGCGACGAGCTCCGGGACGCTGAACGGCTTGGTGAGGTAATCATTGGCGCCGCTCTCGAGTCCGAGAATCAGATCAGCTTCCTCCCGCCGGGCGGTCAGCATGAGAATCGGCACATCCGGATTGCCGGCGTCGTCGTCGCGAATGGCGCGGCACACGCTGATGCCGTCGAGGCCCGGCAGCAAGAGATCCAGGACAATCAGATCGAAATGTTCAGTGCGCGCGAGCCGGAGCCCGGTTTCCCCGTCCGGAGCGGCCACACACTCGTACCCCGACGACCGAAGTTGAAGGCCAATCAACTCTCGGATCACAGCCTCGTCATCGATGATCAGCACCCGCCGGCTCGATGCAGCCTGCCGGGACGCGGCCGTGCTCTCGCAAATGTCGCTCCCGGTTACTGGTGCGAGCCAGCTCTCGCGGCCTTCGAGCGACGCTTTGAGAAACGGAGAAGTCACCGCGGCAACGCTATCTGAAGTCTCTGCATCGACGCAACAGAAAAGCTGACCCGGTCGCGTAGTCGTTGCGGAATTGATGCCGCCAGGTGTCAAAAAAGGGGATCGATGCCGTGCTGCGTGGCGGACGTACCGGCTGTCCAACTCTATCGACTGACGACTCGCTGCTCCTCAGCGTCCACCGGATTGATGGCGAGAAGGCCCGCGAGATGGGCCGCCACGATGGTCGCGACGGCTTGCACCGCTTCGGATCCCTCGCCGCCATCTTTGATCTCCGCCGACAGCGCGCCGATGCAGCCGTCTGCTCCAAGGATCGGGGCGACGATCGCGCCAGCCGGCCCGCC
>Ga0306920_100000460_pt1 | contig 47201 bp, 49 predicted proteins | sample flu12Cox44000170_FD_204666 | JGI IMG/M metagenome (GOLD analysis project Ga0306920, IMG submission 204666) | Lab enrichment of tropical soil microbial communities from Luquillo Experimental Forest, Puerto Rico - flux4day.12C.oxic.44.000.170 (v2)... | ecosystem: Environmental > Terrestrial >... | reverse complement strand
GCATAACGAACCTGAGCATAGAGCTCCACGCCCTTCATCCCCCGGCCCCTGCCGCTTCCGACAAAGGCCATCTGCTGCCAGATTTTTACTCCGGCGCAACCGGACTGCCCGGCCGCTTCACTGAGGGATTTTTGCTCCGGCGCTTACACCTTGGTACACCTCGTCTCTCTCGGCGCTGTCGGAGCGGCGCTTTGGTGTGAGGTCCAGGAATGTCGCGGCTACCGGGGTTGTTTATCACTGCTGGTTGCTAATTGGTAGCTAACCTACACTGCAAGCGCCTACAGTCATCTTCTAACTATTTGATGTTGCTTGGTGGAGCCGAGGGGGATCGAACCCCTGACCTTCGCATTGCGAACGCGACGCTCTCCCAGCTGAGCTACGGCCCCATCGCGAGTGGCCCCTGCGCGGGGCGCGCGGACTATGGTGATGGTGCTCCTGGCTGTCAAGCGCGGGTACCAAAACTTGCGGACCCAGACGGCTGACGCTACGGTCTGCGCGCCACTTGCCGCCGAGGCGCCCCGTCAGATGTACGCCTTTCTTCACCTCGTTGACACGGTGATTACAATTTTCATATGGCTGCTGATCGCCCAGGCGATCCTCAGCTGGCTTGTCGCATTCGGTATCGTCAACCGCTACAACCGGGTCGTCACCACGATCGGGGATTTTCTCTGGCGAGTGACCGAGCCGCTGCTGCGGCCTATCCGACGCATTCTTCCGGATCTCGGCGGGATCGATATCTCTCCGATAATTTTGATCCTCGTGCTGTGGTTCCTGCGCGACCTGATGTTCGAATACCTTGTCTAATGGCCCACTAAAATTGGCGCATGACGGCCTGCGCGTTGCGATCCGACTGTCGCCTCGGGCTAAGGCCGATCGTCTGCTCGCGGTCGGGGTGGCGCAAGGCGGACGTGTTGTAAAAGCTTCGGTGACCGCACCGCCGGAAGGCGGGCGCGCCAACGAGGCGTTGTTGCAGCTGCTTGCCCGCACTTGGCACCTTCCCCGCCGCGACCTCTCGATCGCCGCGGGCTTCACAAGCCGCAACAAAGCAGTGCACGTTATCGGCGATCCGCGGCAGCTGATCGAAAAAATCACCCCAGAGGTCGCCCGCTTGCCCGGCTGGTGAGAGGAGCGGCTGCAATGAGCCACCACCTCCTCTCGCTGGCTATCGCCGCGATCGCCTTCGTCGGCAGCCACATTGTGCTGTCGAGCACCCGGTTGCGAGGGTCGTTACGCGATCAATTGGGGGAATACGGCTTTCTCGCAGTGTATTCGCTCACTGCATTAGTGACTTTCGCATGGTTTCTGATGGCCTACTCGCACGCCCCCACGATCGAGTTATGGCCGCGGGAAGAGTGGATGGCTCTTGTTCCGGTAACAGTGATGCCGCTGGCGACGATCCTGTTGATCGCCGGATATACAACCCCTAATCCGACCACCGTTGGAATGGAGCGATCGGCCAGGGCGGACGATCCGGCTCCGGGGATTTTGCGCGTGACACGCCACCCGGTGATGTGGGCGATCGGGCTTTGGGCACTCGGTCACATGATCGCCAACGGCGATCTGCGTTCGCTGATCTTTTTCGGGGCGTTCGCTTGCCTCTCGCTCGGCGGCACCCTATTAATCGATCGCAAGAAGCGGCTCGCCCTTGGCAGCGACTGGTCGCGCCTCGCCGCGCTGACGTCGAACCTGCCCTTCGCTGCGCTGGTGACCGGCCGCACCCGCTTGCGCTGGCGCGACATCAGCATATTGCGAGTCATTGCTGGCCTATTGCTCTATGCGGTTCTTTTTCGCGGGCATGCGATCATCACCGGGGTACCCGTGGTGATCCCTTAACGCCGCCTATTCGAGGAGGATTGCCATGCTGTTGCCGCTCGCAGGACGCCGACTTTATTACGACCTCACCGGGCCCGAGACTGGACCGGTCGTCTGTATCACGCATTCGCTAGCTTCCGACGGCGGCAGTTGGGCCGAGCAGGTGCCGCCACTGCTGCAAGCAGGGTTTCGCGTGCTGCGCCTCGACATGCGCGGTCATGGCGGAAGCGAACCGGTTCCGGGCGACTATACAATGAAGGCACTGGCCGGCGACGTCGCTACTGCGCTCGACGCTCTTGGGATCCCCCGCGTACATTATATCGGTCTGTCGATTGGCGGGATGATCGGCCAAGCCTTTGCGATCGAGCATGGCGCCAAGCTGATCTCGGCGATGTGGTGCGATACTTTGCCGGCAAGCCCCTTGGGCGCGGCAGCAATGTGGGCCGAGCGGATGAATACGGTGCGGCAGTCGAACTCGCTCGAGCCGCTCGCCGACGGCACGGTGGAGCGCTGGTTCACCGACGCCTTCAAACCGAGAAACCCAGGGCGCTGGAAGCAGATCCGCGACACCGTCGCGGCAACGACCCCGACGGGATACTTGGGCTGCTCGGCGGCGATCATGAATTTCGACTTCACCGGCCAGCTGTCATCGTTACCCATCCCGGTTTTGGTGGTGTGTGGCGCCGATGATCCCGGAACCCCGGCCACCGAAAACCGGCGCCTCGCCTCACTGGTTTCGGAAGGCCGCTACGAGGAAATCCCGAACGCCCGCCATTTCCCCAATGTCGAACGCCCCGAGGAGTTCAACCGGATCATGATGGGCTGGCTCGAAGAACAGCGCCGCGCACGCTGAAATCGCATCCTGCTACGCGGGTCCGGCTTTCTCCCCGCGACGAGCGGCGAGGCGCAGGCGCAGCGCGTTTAACTTGATGAAGCCTTCGGCGTCGCGCTGGTCGTAAACGGCGTCCTCCTCGAAGGTGACGTGGGCGAGGCTGTAGAGGCTTTTGGGTGATTGTCGGCCGACGACGCGCGCCGAGCCCTTGTAGAGCTTCAGCCGCACCACGCCATCGACATTCTCTTGGCTCTTGTCGATCAGCGCCTGCAACATTTGGCGCTCGGGAGAGAACCAAAAACCGTTATAGATCAGCTCGGCATAACGCGGCATCAGCTCATCCTTCAGGTGCGCCGCACCGCGGTCGAGGGTCACGCTCTCGATCCCGCGGTGCGCCGCCAGCAGGATCGTCCCACCCGGTGTTTCATAGACGCCGCGCGATTTCATGCCGACAAAGCGGTTTTCAACCAGATCGAGACGGCCGACCCCGTGCTCGCCGCCGAGCTCGTTCAAGCGCTGCAGCAGGGCCGCCGGCGAGAGGTTTTCGCCGTCGATTGCAATCGGATCGCCACGCTCAAAGGCGATCTCGACATATTCCGGCACGTCTGGGGCCGCCTCGGGAGCGACGGTCCGGCTGTAGACGAACTCTTCCGGCTCAGCCCAGGGGTCTTCCAGAACCTTGCCCTCGGCGGAAACATGCAGAAGGTTGGCGTCGACCGAGAATGGGGCCTCGCCGCGTTTGTCCTTGGCGATCGGGATCTGATGCTGTTCCGCGTAGTCGAGAAGCCGGGTGCGCGAGGTCAGGTCCCATTCGCGCCATGGGACGATGACCTTGATGTCGGGGGCCAACGCGTAATAGCCGAGCTCGAAGCGGACCTGATCGTTGCCTTTGCCGGTAGCGCCGTGGGCGACGGCGTCGGCGCCGACCTGGCGGGCGATCTCGATCTGGCGCTTGGCGATCAGCGGCCGCGCGATCGAGGTGCCGAGGAGGTAAGCACCCTCGTAAAGCGTGTTGGCTCGGAACATCGGGAAGACGAAATCGCGGACGAACTCCTCGCGCAGATCATCGACAAAGATCTCCCGCGCACCAAGCAGTTCGGCCTTCTTGCGTGCCGGCTCGAGCTCTTCGCCCTGGCCCAAATCGGCGGTGAAAGTGACCACCTCGCAGCGATAAGTCTCCTGCAGCCAGCGCAGGATCACCGATGTATCGAGCCCTCCCGAATAGGCGAGAACCACCTTTTTCACCCCGTCAGGCATCACCCCTCCCTTCCATCCGCAAGAACCCTTCAGCCGACCCGCCGCTCCAGAAAACTGCGGACCGCTTCGAGCGCGCCGAACCAGGCCAGGTCCTCATGCCCGGCCTCTGGGGCAAGCCAAAGCTCTTTGGGTTCCGGCGCCGCATCGAACAGGGCACGGCCAAAGCGCACCGGGACGATCCGATCCCGCTCGCCATGCAAAACCAAAATCGGAGCCTTGACTTTAGCGATCCTCGAAAGCGAGTCGAAGCGGTCGCGCACCAATATCGAGGCCGGCACAAACGAATAATGGTATTGGGCGACCTCTGCCACGCTGGTAAAGGGCGCTTCGAGGATCAGGCCCGCGACGTCGTGTTGTGCCGCCAAAGATACAGCGACACCCGATCCCAGCGACTCGCCATAGAGCACGAGGCGGTTCGACGTGATCCCGCAATCCTCGAGAAAGTCGACCGCCGCCGTCGCGTCGGCATGCAAGCCGGCCTCGGTCGGACTTCCAGGATTGCCTCCATAACCGCGATATTCCAGCATGAGCACGCCAAGGCCGTCCCGGCCAAAGCGACGCAGGCGCTCGGCGCGATACCCGATATGCCCGCCATTGCCGTGGAAATACGCGATCACGGGACGGCCATCGCGCGGTGGGAGATACCAGGAAAGGAGGGAGACACCATCGGCCGTCGTCACCTTCACTTCGCGGACGCCGAGCTCGGCGAGCGCGCCGAGTTCAGGGTGGGAGACGTCGGGGAAATAGAGGAGATGGCGTTGAAAAACATAAATTCCGCTGACCAACACGGCATAGGCGGCGAGCGCAGATACGAGGACAACGTAAAACACGCGAGCCAGCCGACGGCGGCAGAGGTCACACAGTGGGAACCGCTATCCGCTCGCTTCGGCGCTGCTTGACACTTGCGGATTTGAGCTGGCCGCAGGCGGCCAAGATGTCGCGGCCGCGAGGCGTCCGCACCGGCGCCGAATAGCCGGCCGCAAAGACAATATCGGAAAACGCCCTGATCGCGGTGTCCGACGAGCATTCGTGCGGCGCGCCGGGCCAAGGGTTGAACGGGATCAGATTGACTTTGGCGGGAATGCCGGCCAGCAACCGAACCAGCTCGCGGGCATCGCCCAGGCTGTCGTTGATGCCCTTCAGCATAACATATTCGAAAGTGATCCGCCGCGCATTGCTCGACCCCGGATAGGTCCGGCACGCCTCGAGCAGTTCGGCGATCGGGTATTTGCGGTTGAGCGGCACCAGCCGGTCGCGAATATCGTCGCGCACCGCATGGAGTGAGACGGCGAGATTGACGGCGAGCTCTGCACCGCACCGACGGATCATCGGGACGACGCCCGAAGTCGACAAGGTAATCTTGCGCCGCGAGATCGACAGCCCCTCGGGGTCCATAATGATCTTCAGCGACGCTGCGACATTATCGTAATTGTAGAGTGGCTCGCCCATCCCCATCAGGACGATGTTGGTCACTTGCCGATCGTCCTGTGGCGAGGGCCACTCGCCAAGCGCATCCCGGGCGACCAAGACCTGCCCGACGATTTCCTCGGCCGTCAGGTTGCGAACCAGCCGCTGCGTGCCGGTATGGCAGAACGAGCAGGTCAATGTGCAGCCCACCTGGGAGGAGACGCACAAAGTCCCGCGATCTTCTTCGGGGATATGAACGGTTTCCACCTCCTCGCCATCGGGAAACCGCAGGAGCCATTTGCGTGTTCCATCGGTCGAGGTCAGTGAACGAGACACCGCTGGCCGCGATAACTCATAATGCGCCGAGAGCCTCTCGCGGAAAGGCTTCGACAACGAGGTCATTGCCGCAAAATCGGTGGCGCCGCGATTATAGATCCAATGCCAGAGCTGGCGGGCGCGGAACGGCTCGGCGCCAAACTCGGTCATCTCGGCGGCAAGCGCCTCACGGCGGAGCCCAACGAGGTTGCGGTGCGGCGTCCCGAATGATGTCAGCGTGGGCATGGCTCGCCTCTATATGGGCAGCCGTTTACTCTAACGCTTGATGTCGCAGGCTTTGTCGATCATCGCCAGCGCCTGGGGAAAACCGGTGAGGGAGTAGGTGTCCGTCGTCGGCGGACTTTTCCGCGGCGTGCCCCTGGCTACGGCCTGCTTTCCTTTGGCCATCGCCTCGACGATCGTCTTGTCGAGTTCGGCGGTTCGTGCCCAAGCGCTGTCGCCTTTCGTAAACAAATCAAATTTCGCGCCTCCGACATCGAGCGACACGTCACTGCCCTCCTTGAGTGGATAGCCTATGACAAAGCTCACGACATTGGCGATGTTTTCGCCTGGGCGGTGGGTCACCATCGCCATGGAACGCCGGAGTTTCGCGGCCGGCTCGCGTTTCAGCGGTTCGCCCGTGAGGTAGCACACCTTCCCGGCTTTCTCCTTGTAGGCGTAGGCCGTCCAGGATTCGGCCGACCCGAGCCGCTGCGAGGGGGACGTCGTCGGAGGTGCAGGGGAATCCTGGGGCTTTTTCGATTGTGCGGCTTCACACAACATGGAGACCGAAAACGGTAGCAAAATCAATAAAATGAGGCTCGCCGGTCGATATCTCGTCATGAAGATACGATAGCCCGATCAGCAGCCGAACTCCACGCGGCAACGGAGCGCGGAGTGGGTAGCGTCACCGGCCCGATCGGCCGTCTCCAGTTGGTGGACGAAAGCGATCGAGCGGTGGCGGCGGCACCTCGGTTTGCGACAATAGCGCATGGATCTGCCGCCAGTGATGCGTCTAATGGTTGAAAAAATGTATGAGAACCAACCAAAGCTGAGTTTCGAAACGGTCATCGCGCATAGCAGCTCTTCCAGACCCGCCTCTGTCGCGCATTCTAGCCGACGTGGCCGTCATTCGATCGTCCGTCCAATCACCCTCCCCATGACGCGCGAAACCGGGCAAAATGGGCCTATGGATGAGATCACGATCCGGCCGGCGCGGCCTGGAGACGCGCGCGGCATCGCTCGGCTCGACGTCGAGACTTGGCGCGCAACCTATGCCGGTCTGCTCGCCACCTCCTATCTGGTCGGATTGTCGGAACGGCGCCGGGAGGCCGGCTGGCGAAGCGTGATCCTGCGCGAACCTCGCGACGTGCGCGTGGCCGTGGATTCTGCCGGCGCCATCGTCGGCTTTGGCAGCTGCGGGCCAAATCGCACCGACCGCTTTTTCGCGGGCGAAGTGTTCACCCTCTATGTCGCGCCGGATTGGCAGAACCAAGGGGTCGGGCGACGCCTGTTGATCACCCTATTCCGTCGCCTTGTCGCCACAGGCCGCCGTTCGGCAATTCTTTGGGTGTTGCGCGACAATCCCTCCCGTTTTTTCTACGAACGTCTGGGCGGGCAGCAAGTGAGTCGTAAGGCGCTGGCCGTCGCGGGCACGGCGATCGAGGCGACCGCCTATGGCTGGCGCGACCTCCCAGGCTTTCTCGCCGCCGTCTCCAGCGAGGACCGCGAACCCGAAGCTTGAGATGTTTGCCGGCTCACTCCGGCCGGCTCTCGCTTTGCGGCGATCCGGCAGATGCTGCGAGCCGCTCGATCACGGGCAGGATCTTCGCTTTCACCTCTTCGGGCGTCAGCGGACCAACATGGCGGTAACGGATGTGGCCCGTCGCATCGACGACGTAGGTCTCGGGCACGCCGTACACTCCGAAATCGATCGCCGTAGTCCCGTCGCGGTCGACACCGACCCACCCGTATGGGTTGCCGAGACGATCGAGAAAACGGCGCGAATCTTCGGGCTTGTCTTTGTAGGCGATCCCCGCGAGCGTTACTTCCGGTTGGCGCGCCAGCACCATCAACTCAGGGTGCTCTTCGCGGCATGGAGCGCACCATGAAGCGAAAAAATTGACGAGCGCTACCCGCCCGCCGAGATCTTTGCGGGTGAGCCCGCCAGAGTTCTCGTAAAGAGCCGGCAAAGCGAAATCAGGGGCCGGGCGATCGATCAGCGCCGACGGTAATAAATGCGGGTCGTGTCTCAGACCGACCGCAAACGCAGCGAGCAACGCCGCGAACAGCGCAGCAGGCACGAGAAACAGGAGCTTGCGTGGCATAGCCGCAGCGTCAGCGCCTCAGTCGACCAGTCATTTAGTCTGTGCCGTTCCTGCCGGCACAGCAGCGGCACCCTTGACGGCGCCGCCTTCCTGCCAGTGTCCGCTCTTCTTCAAGGCGTCGACGACCTCGCGCGGCATGTAATTCTCATCGTGCTTGGCGAGCACGCTCGAGGCAGCGAAGACGCCGTCCGGGCGCAGCTTTCCTTCGGCAACGGCCCCCTGCCCCTCGCGAAAAAGGTCGGGAAGCAACCCCTGATAGACGACCGCGATGTCCGTCGCACCATCTGTTAGGCGGAAGGAGATGCTGCGCCCGTCGAAGGCTCGAGCAAGGCTCTGGGCTTCCACTAGTCCGCCGATCCGCACTCGGCGGTCGGCTGCGACCGCCTTCGCCTTAAGCTCGCTCGGGCTGTAGAAGAACACGAGGTTGTCGTTGAACGCCGTCAGCACCAATGCGGTGGCGCCGCCGAGCGCCACCATCCCCAAGGCCAGTAGTCCCAGCCGTTGCTGTTTGCGTGTCATCGCGTCGTCCGGTGCGGCTGCTGTAACCGCTCGAGGGCGATGATGCTTTGCCGATTACGCCACCACGAATTGGCAGCGAGACCGACGAGAACCGCGAGAGCCACGCCATAGGCCGGCCAAACGAAACCGGCATAGCCGCCCATCGCGAGAAAGGTGGCGATATCGCCCATCAACCCACTCCCGGATGTGCCGGCACTGCACGCTCCCTGGCGCGGCGCTGTTCCGGCGGCGCTCCGATGTTGAGGCGTAAGGCCACGGCCTTGCGCTCGTTCAAGATCGTCCGCATGCGGAGCATCAGCAGCGTCAGGAAAAGCAAAGAGAAACCCGCCGCCATGATCAGCAGGGGGGCCAGCATCGAGACGTCGATCTTGGGTCCGCCGATCCGCATCACACTCGCCGGCTGGTGCAAGGTGTTCCACCAATCGACGGAGAATTTGATAATCGGCAGGTTGACGACTCCGACGAGCGCCAGAACCGAACCGGCCTTGCCGCCGCGCGCTGGGTCATCGAACGCGTTCACCAGCGCGATGTATCCGAGATAGAGGAAAAAGAGGATCAGCACCGAGGTCAGCCGCGCATCCCACACCCACCACGTGCCCCACATCGGGCGCCCCCAGAGCGAGCCGGTGGCGAGGCAAACAAAGGTGAACGCCGCGCCGATCGGAGCGGCCGCCCGCGCCGCGACTTCGGCGAGCGGATGGCGCCAGACGAGCGCCACGGCACTTGCAACAGCGACGAACAAATAAACGTTGAGCGCCATCCACGCGGCCGGGACATGGATGAACATGATCCGAACGGTGTCGCCTTGCTGATAATCGGGCGGCGCCACGACCAGAGACCAGTAAAGCCCGACGGCGAGAACTGCCGCGCTCGCCCATCCACACCAAGGCAGAGCCTTTGCGCTGATCCGCGTAAAGCGCGCCGGACTTGCAAGCCAGTTGATCATCGCCTGACAGGTGGTGATGTTTGCCAACAAATGTAGCGCAAATGCGGTCGCGCCCGCACCGGTCCGATCATTCGAGCGCTTGGCGCAACGCTGCCGCGCTCGCCCAAGGGCAGAAAGCCAAAGCCGCCAAGCTCAGTGCGGCTAGGATCAGTAGGTAGGCACGCGCGCCGAGGCCGGCGACACTCGCTTCGACTGCGCCGGCGCCAAAGACGAGAGGCGAGATATACAGCGGCAGGACGAGGATCGACAAAACGACGCCTTGCCGCCGGGCACCGAGGCTCAACGCTGCCCCAACACTACCAATCAGGCTCAACGCCGGGGTGCCGATCAGCAAGCTCAAGGAGAGGACGGAGATCGCCGCAGGGTCGAGATCGACGAGGAGCGCGAGAAACGGGCTGATCAGCGCAAGCGGCAGCCCGGTCGCTACCCAATGTGCAGCGCATTTGGCGAGCACCGCGAGTTCGAGCGGCAGGCTCGAAAGAGCGATCAGATCCAGACCGCCATCCTGATAATCGGCCTCGAACAGGCGATCGAGCGACAGCAGCGCGGCAAGCAGCGCCGCCACCCACACGATACCAGCCCCGATACGCTGAAGAACCGCGGGCTCCGGACCGACCGCGAGGGGGAACAGAACGACGGCGAGAACAAAAAAACCCAGGACGAGACCGGTGTCGCCACCTTGCCGCACAGCAAGGCGCAGATCGCGTCGGAAGAGGCCGATGAACGCCCCCATCAGCCGACGGTGGCATGATCGGGTAACGCTGCGAAGGTTTCGAGCGAGACGACGGCGGCGGCAGGAATGTCGATCGGCGTGTGACTGGCGACAACGACGACCCCGCCCGACGCGCGATGGCTGACTATAGCTCGCTCGAGGCGCAGCTGGCTGTCGCGGTCGAGCGCGCTCGTCGGCTCATCAAGAAGCCAGATCGGAGCAGGTGACGAGACGAGACGAGCGAGAGCGAGCCGCCTCCGTTGCCCCGCGGACAGCCAGCGACACGGCCAATCCGCAACCGTTTCGAGGGCGAATGCGCCAAGGGCCTCATCGAGAAGCAGCGACGCCCGCCCCGCCCCGAGACCGCGTAACGCTACCCAAAACGCCAATGTTTCACGCGGGGTCAAGCCCGGCTTCACACCGTCCTGGTGACCGACATAGTGCAGCGCTGCCCGATACGCGGCAATGTCGGCTTCGATCGGAACGGTGCTCCAAAAGAGCCGACCCCCGGCCGGGGGGATCAGCGTAGCGAGGACCCGTAACAGGCTCGTCTTTCCGCTGCCATTCGCTCCGGTCAGCAGCAAGGCTTCCCCTGCAGAGAGGCGAAACGACAGTCCAGCAAAGACGAGACGCTCGCCGCGTCGGCAAGCAAGATCCTTAGCCACCAGATCGCGGGCGAGGCCGGTCAAAGCGCCGGGCGACTTAGATCTGAAAATCGTGCGAGACGCCCCGCATCCTCCCACTGAAGCGGGCCCTTCGGTCTCCCCGCACGCGGGGTGAGAGGCTTCCCGGTCTTCCCCAGCGCCCCGCCAGCGGGGCGAGGGGCGAGGAGGGGGACGCAGCGGCTGCGATCAGCGCGCAAAAAAAGCGGCTCCGGTGGGGGAAAACCGGAGCCGCGCGGCCACGGTCGAATTCTGGACCGTGTACGAGGTTTGGGGGACAAACCTGTAAGGATAAACCTTACGCATACCATATGGGGAGTCGATTGGGACTTCGGTTTGAAAAAATTGTGACCTTTCGGTGAATTTCAATTAATTTGTCGACGATCCTCAATCAGCTTGCCGTCGGCCGGCAGGCTGCCCTTCGGAGCGGGCCTGACGGATCCACGCAACTTCGTTACCGCCTGAAGAGTTTCGGCGATGCGCGCTGGATCCTCGCCCGGCGCGCCGATCTCGGTCAGCAAGGTCATCTCGTCGGTACCGCCTGGTCGCTCGACCACAAGGCGGGCCCGGATAATCGATGTGTGGCGCCGCAGAATTTCGGCAATCTGCTCGGGATGTACAAACATGCCGCGCACTTTGGTCGTTTGATCGGCACGCCCGAGCCAGCCCTTGATCCGGCAGTTGGTCCGGCCGCATGGGCTCGGCCCCGGCAAAATCGCGGAGAGGTCGCCGGTGGCAAAGCGGACCAGCGGGTATTCGGGCGTCAATGTCGTCACGACGACCTCGCCAACCTCCCCGGGAGCGACCGGCTCTCCAGTCCCTGGCAGCACGAGCTCGAATATGACCCCCTCGTCAAGCACCATGCCTTGGCAAAGATCGCCATCTGGGGTGGCGCTCTCATAGGCAATGACGCCGAGATCGGCGGTCCCGTAGCATTGCAGCACACTCAACCCGCGGCCGCGAAACTCCGCACGCAGGGCCGATGGCAACGCTTCCGCGCCGACCAGCGCCTTACGCAGCGAGGAAATGTCGCTGCCCTCGCTTTCCGCCCGATCGAGCAGGATTTTGAGAAAGGATGGCGTCCCGACATAACCGACGGGTTTCAAATCGGCGATCGTGCGTAGTTGCTGCTCGGTCTGCCCGGTACCCGCCGGGATTACCGGGCAGCCGAGAGTATCGGCGGCGCTTTCCACCATCGCCCCGGCGGGGGTCAGATGATATGAGAAAGTGTTGTGGACGAGGTCGCCGGCGCGGAATCCGGCCGCGAATAGCGCGCGCGCGAACCGGAAAAAATCCGGGCGCCTACCCTCCGGCTCATAAATCGGTCCAGGCGACACGAAGACACGGCGCAGGGCCGTCATCGGCACCGCGACAAACCCGCCAAAGGGCGGGTTCCGCTGTTGGAACTCGATCAAGGAGGATTTACGGGTGAGCGGCAGCTGGGCCAAGCTGCGCCGATCGACGATATCCTCGGGGTGCACCGCTGCCAGCAGCTGGCGGTACGACGGCGCGCGTTCTTTCGCGGCCGCGATGATCTGCGGTAAGGCCGCCATCAACGCCGCCTCGCGCGCGCCGGGATCACGTGTTTCGAGCGCATCATAGAATTGCGTCTCCACCTCAACCTCCTTTGGGTCGGACGATCTGCCGGCCTCTCTTACCGCCCCGGCCCTCATCTCGGGCGAGCGAAGCCTCACAAATCTGCGCCCGATCCAACCGCTGCATCAAGCATTGGCTGCAATCCAACACGCTCCACGTGCCCACTGCGCAAAGAAAAGACCCGCCGGCCAAGCCGACGGGTCTATATCATAAGTGGTAAATCGCAGGAGTGACCGTCAGCCGCCCGGCTTGGGACCAACGTTTGCCGTATAGGGATGCCGCCCGGGGGCCTTATCGTCATCTGTCGCCTTATAACCCTCTTCTGCGCCAGACGAGTGTGCACCCGGCTTCGGACCGATCGATGTCGAATAGGGATGCTTCGCCTTATCCGCATCGTAATCCGCGGTCGGCTGATAATGTTCCTCTTGCCAGACTTGGTTGCCGCCGGGCTTAGGATAGACAGACTGGGTGGAAGAAAATGGAGGCGCCGTAGAAGTCTGGCCCGTCGGTGGGCTGGTCGGCGGCAAGGCGGAAACCGATTGCGCCTGGGCAGTCGCCGCGACCCCAGCCAGCAATCCGAAGCCTAAAACCGTTGCTTTGAACAAACTCGGCATCCCGGGTTCTCCAGAATTTCAATTAGACAAGATATAAATGTCTGAGATCGCCTATGAGACCAATGATAATTGTGCATCGCACACATGAATGATGTTCATTTTAACACTCTCGACCTCAACCTGTTGCGTGTCTTCGATGCCCTGATCGAGGAGCACAGCGTGACAAGGGCCGGGGAGCGGCTTGGGCTGAGCCAGTCGGCGATCAGTCATGCGCTGAACCGTCTGCGTTATGTACTAAACGACGAATTGTTCGTGCGTATGCCGGATGGGATGCGGCCGACATTGCGCGCCGCCGAGATTGCGCCGCGGCTTCGTGAGGGCCTGCTTCAGCTTCAGCTGGCGCTCGGTCCGGCCGAATTCGATCCAGCCCGCACGGAGCGACGCTTCACGATCGCCTGCACGGAATATGTCGGGACTATTCTGGTGCCGCCGTTGATCGCGCGGTTGAGGGGCCTGGCGCCAAATGCTGAACTCAGGATCCTGCCCAGCAACACGGGAGTTGCAGAGCCGCTGCTCGCCGGACGTGTCGATCTCGCCATCGGCAGTTTCAGACGGGTCCCCGAGCCGTTTGTTTATGAACCGCTGTTTCAAGAGACGCGGGTTTGGGTGCTCAGTGCCGATCACCCGGCAGCGCGGAACGATCTGACCCTCGAACGCCTCGCCTCGCTTTCACATCTGATCATCTCTGCCACCGGCGAGGACGAGCAAGCAGTCAACGGCTATGTCAGCGATCACGGGCTCGAACGGCTCGTCACAAGGAGCGAGGTCGGTCTCTTGCAGGGCGCACTGACGGCGCACGGCTTACGCCGCGTGATCCGGCTGACGACCCCGCACTTTCTTGCCGCCCTGGCGGTAGTGAGCCAGTCCGACATGGCAGCGCCGCTTCCCCGCCGCCTGGCGGCCGCCTTTGCGGAGCAATACCGGCTCAAGCTCTTCGAGCCGCCTTACCCTTCCCCGCCCTTCGACATGATGGCGTTGAGGCATCGCGACCATGGCGACGAGCCCGCCATTGTCTGGCTGCGAGGTGTACTAAAGGAGGTCGCGGCCGGTCTCTAAACGCCTGCGGCGACCTGAGCCAGGCACACACCAAAGAAAACGACCCGCCAGTGACGCCAACGGGTCGCAGAGCTCGAGAATTGTTGTTGTTAGAACTTAACGCGGAATTTACCGATGAGCGCCTGCTGAGTGCCGTATATATTCGCAAGCACTTTGCGCTGCCCCCAGTACCATTCGATACCGGTATCGATAAACGCAACCGGGCTCCAGATCAGGTTGACGTGGGCCGTTTGAAGCTGCTTGTTCGCGACAATCGACTCGGCCGGCCCAACCAGCGTAGATGGAATCGAATAATAGGCAAAGCCGTAGACAAAATTCGACCGCAAGTTTGGCAGCCACCAGTGCTGATAGCCCCACTGCGTACCGAATGCCGAGATCGGCTTGACAAGGATGTTCGATGCCGCCGCAGTTCCCGTGCAGCCCGGTCTCGGCGTCGCGCAGGCCGTCGTGCCAAAGAAGTTGGTCGCCAACGCGGCGATGGTGTTGTCGTTTATGTAGCGGCCGATCGCATTGCCCGCGGTAGCCTGAAACTGGATATCGTCCTTCTCCCAGCCGAACCAACCCGGCTTAACGTCGCCGGAAATGCCCCCACCGTAACCGACAAAATTCCTGCTGAGAAACGCGCCGTCCGAAATGTCGAGGGCAGGTCGAACCACTGCCCTAAAGTCGAGATGCCCCCATGGCTGCGACCAGTAGGAGGCAAACGTCAGATCAGGTGCCGCAGCCCGCCCTGGGTTGGTACCCAGCGTGCAGGCTGACCCCGTGGCTGCATTTATCGTTGTGGAAATGATGCTCCCGTTCGCGACGCATGTCGTCGCCGCCACGAACTGCGGGCCAGGACTGTTTGCGTTTGTGGTTCCAGCGATGTTCCCGTCGGAACTCATGAGTCCCGCTGGCGTGTAAAAATCTGTTCGCGGGGTTTCGGCCGAGACCGTCCATGCGCTGCCCATCGGACCCGCAATCGTGTAGCGGATCTGCGGTATGCGGGTGACGCCGGCTTGGCCGGCCGGACCGCCGAAATCGAGTGTTTCGGCATTGGCGTCAGGGTCCGAGAAGTTTGAATTGGCCTGACCTGCGAGGAAACCGCCCAACGTGCCGTAGGCGTATCTCAGGCGCGGAATCAACCCATCAGTCGTGCCCAGGGTTGAGTTGCCGGTGGTGCCTTGGCCGGTACCGGCGTTGAAGTTGTTCGACCCCGCGAAATCGAACTCGATAAAGGTGCGGGTCTCGCCCCACGCAGTTGGCGTGCGGGTCTCGACATTGAGGCGCGATTCACGGGGGCTCTGGGAGAAGATACCGTTGCCGCGCGAATGCGATATGTTCACCGGGACGACACCATTGGCGGCACCATTCAATCCCGGAACCGTCTGTCCATGGATGTCGAGGCTCGCCCCATTAAGATTACCTGTGTTTCCCAGGGTGGTGCTCTGGGTACCGTTTGGCGGGCCATTCTCGAGCCAATAATCGATGGTTTCGTCGACAAACCCGCCGACGCGGATTGAGGTGTCGGTGCCTGGGATCAGAAAGGAGCGCGGGAAACTGCCACCCGCTATTGGTACACCTGGCGTAGCCTGAGCCCCATAGGCGCCCGGGATGCCATATCCGGTGCCGGGTGGCGGCGTAGGCGCCGCCTGGGATAACTGGTCGATCCGGCGCTGGAGAAGCTCCTGATTGGCCTTCAAATCCGCTAGCTCGTCGGCGCTGGCCGCAGAAAATCCCATCAGCAATGCGGCCGCAGCGGTTAGGCCACCAATCGCCGCCGACTTCCCGATAGTCCGCTTTCCGATCATTGCTCCCCCGAAAAGTCAACGTTGCGATCACCGGAACGATGAAACCCCGGTTTCTCGCGTCATGATATTGACGGGGGGTTGATGATCAAGCAGACTTTGACCTCTCGGTGGTGTTTTCGTCTCAGCGTGTCTAAATTACCGCAAAGGACCGAAAATGGCGTTGTTCCGCGTATTTACGAATTCAATAGCGCGCGTACGGACGAGCAGTCCGCCGTTTTCGCGGTTAAAACTACGCTATCGGAATGCGCGAGAAGCTTTAGAACTTGAAGCCGAGCCGCGCGCCGGCATCGGTGATGCCGGCATTGTGAGGGGCGAGATCGGCGTTCGACATGTGGTCGACGAAACCTGAGATACTGAACCTCGGCGTCAACTGATAACCGAGCTCGACACTCTCGCGGAACAGCGCCGTCGAGCCGAGCGTCTTGCGGCCCGGTGGCGCGCTATTGGTGAAACTATCCTGTAGAGCACCGCCCAGACTGCCGTTGACGAAGATCCCGGCACCTGAGCGGAACAGGTTCTGGATTAACGTGATGCCCCAGGTGAGGCCGAAATATCCCGAGTTGGTGTTGCCGGCCGTGTTGAGCGAGCCACCGAGATGGGGGCGAGGCGAACCGATGATGTCGAGAAAAGCTGGCGGCGTGAACAGTATCTCAAAATTAACGTCGGCCCCGGTTTCGACGTGGTGATCAAACAGTCCGACGTCATGGGCAAGGACGCCGAATTTGAACTCGTCGACAATCTGGGTCTGTGCCGCCGCCGCTGTCGAGGCAACACCGAGGACAAAGGCGCCAAGAATGGCCGAGCGAAACGCCGTTATGACGTTTCCTATTCTAGCCCTACTCGCGCAGATCCGGCAGGCAGCGAAACAGCTAACGGATTTCGCCGCTGGCTCCACGCGGCATCTCCAAATCCGTCGGTCTCAGGGCGCGAACGGGTTCAGCGCCTTCAAACGCGCCGACCAGCGATGGCGACTGAGCTCACGTCGAACCACCGCCGCCTCCGTTACCCAATTCAGCTGCAACATCCGGCGCTCGCCGACATGCGGCCGATGGCCATGAAAGGATTTGTCGCTCCGTCGAAAGGCGAGCATCGTCCCGGCGACCGGCACCACCTCCCGCGCAAAATTCTCGATGTCATCGGCATTGCGCAACAGCCGCAGCCGCCCTTCGACGCAATCCCAGGCAGGGTTCAGATAGAGCAACAAGGTAATGATCTTACTCGCGGAATCCGTGTGAATACGCCCGTCCTTGCCGTCGCTCTTTCCCCGCACGGTCACTATGGTCGGGCGCCCGCCGAGATCGACATCGAACTTCTCCTCGATCGCAAGGCGCAATGGCGGACCGGTCAAGGCAGCGATAAGCCGCGAAAAGGCCGCCCCGTATTGGAGAACGTCTACGGGAAAACTTCCGTGACCTCGGATGTCCGGAAAATCGGCAACCGCCTGCGTCAGCTCGTCACGGCGAACAAAATCTTCAACCACAACAAAGTCAAACGGGTCGCGGCACAGCGGCGCCGCGCGCAAGCGGTCGAGGTCGAGCACGCCCAGATGAGCCCCTAAAACATCGCCGTCGGCATATAAGGAAGTTTCGAACCCCAAGTGCAAGGCCTCCTTCCTCACAGGCTGGTCCACGTCGGTTCTAACTGATCTGCTCGGCTGCGTCAGAGAGCATGCAGGGAGCAAATTGGCGCTTAGCAAACCTGCGGGGCCCGGGTTACTGGTAGGCTCTACCGCCGGCAATCTTGGGCAAGAGGGGTAATGCAACAGCGCTGGGGATTGCCCCTCATCGCCTGGCCGTCCCGGCTGCGCCCCAATTATTGGGATCTCGTCGCGCTGCCGATGGTGCTCGGGGCGATAGCACTCGTGGCCTGGGGCGGCATGGCGATGAGTTCGCATTATCAAGTCGGAGAGGCGCTGCCGATCAGCCTCGATCCCTGGCGATTGCCGGAATACGCCTTGCGCACGGTGTTGCGCATGGTGTGCGCGCTTGTGGCCTCGCTAGTCTTCAGCCTTGCCTACGCCGCATTCGCCGCCAAAAGCCGCCAGGCGGAAAAGATCCTGATCCCCGTGCTCGACATTCTCCAATCGGTGCCGATCCTCGGCTTTCTGTCGATCACCGTAACTGGGTTTATCGCGCTGTTTCCGGGCCGCTTGCTCGGTGTCGAATGCGCCGCGATCTTTGCAATCTTCACCTCGCAAGCCTGGAACATGACCTTCAGCGTCTACCAGTCGCTGCGCACCGTACCGGTCGAGCTGATCGAAGCCGCGCGCATGTACCACCTGTCGCCCTGGCGGCGCTTCTGGCGGCTCGAAGTGCCGCATGCGATCCCGTCGCTTGTCTGGAATATGATGATGTCGGTCTCCGGCGGCTGGTTCTTTGTCGTTGCATCGGAGGCGATCACGGTCGCCGGCCAAACCATCATGCTTCCCGGTGTCGGATCCTATATCGCGACCGCCATCTCCCAGCGCGATCTCGGCGCAATCGGTTACGCTGTTCTCGTCATGTTCGTCGTGATCCTGCTGTACGATCAACTGCTGTTTCGCCCGCTGCTCGCCTGGTCGCGCAAGTTCCTGGCCGATCCCTCGGGTGAGGAAGACAATATCCGCCCATGGTTTCTGATCGTCCTGCAGCGCGCCCGTGTGTTCGACCTGGTTCAAACGGGAGTGCTCGAAGTCAATCGGATCATCGACAATGCGCTTTCCGCCCTCGCCCCACGGCGACGAGCGCCGACGGTCGAACGACGGGTCCGGCCGGAGCTGGAGCGGGTCCTCGACATCGCTTTGCTGGGCCTAGCTGCCGCCGCGGCCGCGTGGATTGTCGCGTTCATTCGCGCGACGGTCGGGCTCTCCGAAATCGGGTGGGTGTTTCTACTCGGCTTGGCGACCGCCGTGCGGGTGCTGATCTTGATCGGGCTCGCCTCGTTGATCTGGGTCCCGATCGGAGTAGGGATTGGGCTCCGCCCGCGACTCGCGGATCGGGTTCAACCGATCGTCCAGTTCCTCGCCGCCTTTCCGGCAAATCTCTTCTTTCCGGCGGCCGTGGTATTGATTTTACAATTTCGGCTCGACCCGGAGATCTGGCTGAGCCCGCTGATGATCCTCGGAACCCAGTGGTACATCCTGTTCAACGTCATCGTCGGCACCACCGCGTTGCCTGTCGAGCTGCGGCGCGTCGCGCAGAATCTCGGTGTCAGGCGTTCTTTGTGGTGGCGGCGGGTGATCCTCCCGGCGATCTTTCCCGCTTATGTGACGGGCGCCGTCACCGCAGCCGGAGGTTCATGGAATGCGAGCATCGTATCCGAGATCGTCCAATGGGGGGATACGACGCTCAGCGCGACCGGAATCGGCGCCTATATCGCGCGCACCACCGCCGACGGCGACAGCGCCCGTATCGCGCTCGGCATCGGCGTCCTCTGCCTCTATGTGCTGGCTTTCAACCGGCTCCTGTGGCGGCGGTTGTACGATCTGGCCGCCGAGCGCTTGCGTCTCGACTGAGAATTAACCCGAGAAATCGCGATGACCGTTCCACTGCTACGCACTGAAGCCGTCTCGAAGACATATCGCATGCCCGATCACCTCGGTCGGCTCGTCCTCGACCAGGTCGATTTCACCTTGCACGATGGCGAAATCGTCGCGGTTCTCGGGAAGTCCGGATCGGGAAAGTCGACCTTTCTTCGAATCCTCGCGGGCCTGGTGCCGCCGAGTGAAGGCGTCGTCGAATATCGCGGACTACAAGTCGGCGAGCCGGTGCGCGGCATCGCAATGGTGTTCCAGAGCTACGCTCTGTTTCCGTGGCTGACGGTGCTCGGCAATGTCGAGCTCGGTCTCGAGGCGCTGGGCATCGCGGGTGTCGAGCGCCGCCGGCAAGCGGTAAACGCAATCGATCTGATCGGCCTCGACGGCTTCGAAAACGCTTATCCAAAGGAACTCTCCGGCGGAATGCGCCAGCGCGTCGGTTTTGCCCGCGCGCTCGTCGTCAACCCCGACATCCTGCTGCTCGATGAGCCTTTCTCGTCGCTCGACGTGCTGACAGCGGAAACTCTGCGAGGCGATCTTCTCGATCTATGGGACGGCCACCGCATTCCGACAAAGGGGATCATCATCGTCTCTCACAACATCGAGGAGGCAGTCGAAATCGCCGACCGCATTCTGATTTTCAGCAATGATCCCGGCCGGATCCGCGCCCAGATTCCGATCGCCCTGCCGCGGCCGCGCTCTTCGGACAGCGCCGGGTTCCGCCAGATCGTGGACCAGGTCTACACATTGCTGACGACCGAGCCCGGCCGAGACGGGCGCCGCGGGGCAAAGCCAGAACCAATCGGGATCGGTCATCGCCTCCCGAACGCCTCGGTCCAGCAGCTTCCAGGTCTTGTCGACACGCTGACCGAGGCGCCCTATCACGGCCGTGCCGACCTGCCGCACCTGGCCGACGAAGAAAACCTCGACATGGACGAGCTATTTCCGCTGATCGAGACGTTGCAGCTGCTCAGCTTCGCGCATGTCAGCGGCGGCGATATCGAGCTGACGCCGCTCGGCCGAGCCTACGCCGAGGCCGATATGCTGGCCCGCAAGCAGATCTTTGCCGAAGCGCTAATCAAGCAGGTGCCGCTCGCCGCGCATATCCGGCGTGTGCTGGATGAGCGTCCGGGTCACCGCGCGCCGGCCGCGCGGTTTCTGCGCGAGCTCGAAGACTACCTATCGGAGGAGGAGGCGGAGCGAGTGCTCGACACGGTCATCGATTGGGGCCGGCACGCCGAAATTTTCGCTTATGACTACGATACCGAAATCTTGAGCCTCGAGAACTTCTGAACCCGCGCCGGCTCAGCTCCCGCCGTAGAAGGAGAGATGCACAACATCTGCTTGCGCGACTTGGTTCGGGATTAGCCGGGCGTAAAACGTCGGCCGCTCCCACTGGTTTCTGTCGCCCCCCGTATCCCAACTCGGCAACGAGACGATTTTTACATAGGCCTCCTGGCCTGGGCCGACATCGAAATTGGCCGATTGATTGACGTCTATGCCGACCGTCTGCACCGTCACGAGGTAATGCCCGGGAGGAACATCGCGATAGAACGCGCCACCTAACTCGGCCACTCCGACATATCCGCCATTCGCGGCGATTGCCGGAAGTCCTTTACCGGCATACGGCTCGTTGGCCCGGTAAAACCAGACCCGAGACTCTCCCGCCGGGATCGGCGGAATGCTGACGGAACCTGTTGCCGCCAGTTGGGCGCAGCTTGCCGTCGCCAGCAACACTACACCCTGCACCGCTCGAGCCAGCCAGAGCGCGAGCCATTTTGTATTTTCGTTCATGTGACAGCTCCGATTGCTTAGCTACCCTCTTCTGCCGATATGGGAGAGCGAGTGCATCGCGTCGATCTCGGCCTGACACTAGAATATCCCAGGTGCCCGAGGTAAACCTTCCTATCGCGTCGTCATTTTTGCGTGAGCCACGATGCGCGCGCTGATCCCGCTTGCACTCCTCTTACTTTCCGCTTGTACCGAGGCTTCGATCAGCCGGGTCGACAGCCGAACTTTCGTGATCGACAGCGGGGGCATCCCTGGAGGATCCGACGCCCCGAACCGGCGCCTGGCCGAACGCGTCTGTCCGGGCGGCTACCGGGTGGTGGACCAGACCGTTCACCGCAACACCCCCGACCGAGCCTCCGACGAACCGGGGGTGTTCACCAACTGGACGATCCGCTGTCTCTGAGCTTGCTGGCCGAACAGCTCACCTAGGGCGCAGGGTCGGGAAAGCGATGACGTCCCGGATCGAAGGGCTGTCGGAAAGCAGCATGACCAGCCGGTCGATCCCGATACCGAGACCGCCGCAGGGCGGCAAACCATATTCGAGCGCGGTCACGTAATCTTCGTCGAGCGGCTGCGCCTCTTCGTCGCCGGCAGCACGAGCCCGCATCTGCGCTTCGAAGCGCTCGCGCTGATCCTCGGGGTCGGTGAGTTCGGAAAAGGCGTTCGCGATTTCCCAGCCGTAAATGTAGGTCTCGAACCGCTCGACGAGCCGTGGATCGCTGCGATCCGCCTTTGCCAGCGGTGAGATATCGCGAGGGAAGCCTGTGACGTGGATCGGCTGGATCAAGGTGTCTTCGACGCGCGTGGCAAACGCCGCCTCCAACGCCTGCCCCCAATTTTCGCGGCCGGTCAGCCCGGCACCGAGGCGTGCCGCTGCTTCACATGCCTCCGCGGCGCTCTCGAGGGCGAGGAAATCGACGCCCGTGGCTGTGTGGACAAGCTCCGCCATGCTGCGGCGCGGCCAAGGCGGCGCCAGATCGATTGTCGTCCCGCCATAGTCGATCCGCAGGGTCCCAAGCACCTTTTCGGCGACGGCGGCAACCAGCTCCTCAGTCAACTGCATCATCGCTCGATAGTCGACATAGGTTTCGTAGAGCTCGAGCGTAGTGAATTCCGGGTTATGTCGCGGCGAAAGGCCCTCGTTGCGAAAGCACCGATTGATCTCGAACAATTTGTCCGCAAGACCGCCCACCAGGAGCCGCTTCAGGTGCAGCTCGGGCGCGATCCGCAGATAGAGATCGATGTCGAGCGCATTGTGATGCGTCACGAAGGGCTTTGCCGATGCGCCCCCGGGGATGGTGTGCAGCATCGGCGTCTCGACCTCGACATAGCCGCGCTTGACGAGGTGGCTGCGCATCGCCGCGACGGCCTGGCTGCGCCGCCGTAAGGTGTCTCGGGTCCGCGGGTTCATGATCAGGTCGAGGTAGCGCTGGCGATAGCGCAGCTCGACATCGGCGAGGCCATGATATTTCTCGGGCAGAGGCCGCAGCGCCTTGGCCAACACGGTGATGACCCTGGCGTTGACCGTCAGTTCACCCCGCGGCGTGCGCCTGATCAAGCCCTCGGCGCCGATGAGATCGCCGATGTCCAAAAGGCGCACCGCCGCGAGCCCCTCGGGGCCGAGCAAATCCCGGTGACAAAAGACCTGGATCTTGCCGGAAGCGTCGTACAGGTCGATGAACATGCCGCTGTTGCGCATCGCCCGGATGCGACCCGCAACGCGCACGACATCCGCGGTCTCGGCGCCAGGCACGAGCCCGGCATAACGATGCTCGACCGCGTCCGCCTCGTCGGTGCGCTCAAAGCTGTAGGGGTAAGGGTCGATCCCGAGCGCCTTCAGGCTGTCGCGCTTTCCGATCCGGACCGCGCGCAGCGGATCCTCGACATCTCGCGGCGGGCGCTCCCGGTCCGTCATCGCCATCTCCTGCGGGACAACATTCCCGGTTTTTCCCATTGATCCGGGAATTTCTTCGATTTTCCCGATAGAACCGACCTTTGGCCGGGTAAACCGCAAGCCAAATCAAACCCTTGCCGGCGAATTCCCGTAGCAGATCTAACCTGGAATTCGCGCAGGCCTAACCGGGAATTAAATGCGCCTAACCGGGAATGACGGGAAAGAAGGTTTGAGCCACTGCCGTGTCCCACCACGGCCCAGCCCCACGAGAGAACGATAAGCAGGCACATCTCTCCGCCCCGTCAAAATCCGATAAAACATTAGTCCAACCGACTCGCGCGATCTTACAGTGAAACTTGGCTTTTTGTGCGGCCCGATCAGCGGTGCGACCGCGTATCGCCGAGCGGGGTCGCGAGCTGCCCCATCGAGAGAGGCCAGCGGGGTGCGCGCCCCGCACTCTTCGGGGTCAGATCGCTGAACGCCGCTGTCCGGCCGGCTGACGCGCGCCCGCTAAATCTGCCAGCAGAAGCGATCTTCGATGCGCGCCTTCCGGATCGCGTGTGGACGTCCCGCAGCCGGCCTAGACAGAATGCTGCGCCGGGGCTGTAATGGAGACCGCGGCTTGCCGTTATTGGGCGACTCGAATGGATGTGGCCGAATGGCTGCGGGACCTCGGGCTCGAACAATATGCGCCCGCGTTCCGCGACAACGACATTGACGGCGAGGTTTTGCGCCGGCTGACGGGTGAAGATCTGCGCGAGCTCGGCGTCAGATCGATCGGCCACCGCCGTCGGTTGCTTGACGCCATCTCGGCGCTCGGTGCCGTTTTGGCCGATGTAGCCTCGGCCGCGGCATCCTTCGCTGTGCCGCCACAAGCCGAGGCCGAACGACGCCAGCTCACCGTGATGTTCTGCGACCTGGTCGGCTCGACCGCACTCTCGGCGCGGCTCGATCCCGAGGATCTGCGCGAGGTGATCGCCGCGTATCACCGCGCTGTTGCCAAAGTAGTCGCCGAGGCCGACGGCTTTGTCTCCAGGTACATGGGCGACGGCGTCCTGGTTTATTTCGGCTACCCGCAAGCGCATGAGGACGACGCCGAGCGAGCGGTGCGAGCGGGGCTGGGTGCTGTCGACGCGGTCCGTAGTCTCGATGTGAAATCCGTCAAGCTGCAAACGCGCGTCGGGATCGCCACCGGGTTGGTGGTCGTCGGCGATCTGATCGGCCACGGCTCGGCGCAAGAACAATCCGTTGTCGGCGAGACGCCGAACCTCGCGGCCCGCCTGCAAGCCTTGGCCGAGCCGGATACTGTGGTAATCGCCGCGGGCACACGCCGGCTGGTCGGCGCCCTCTTCGAGTACCGCGATCTCGGCGCCGTCGAGGTGAAAGGCATCGCCGGGCCGGTGTCGGCCTGGCAGGTGCTGCGCCCAAGCGTCGTAGCGAGCCGTTTCGAGGCGTTGCGTGGATCCGCGCTGAGCCTGCTCGTCGACCGCGACGAGGAAATCGACCTGCTCCTGCGGCGCTGGGCGCGCGCCAAGGCGGGTGACGGCCAGGTCGTGCTGTTGTCCGGCGAGGCCGGAATAGGCAAGTCGCGAATCGCTGCGACATTAATCGAACGCCTCAATGCCGAGCCGGCTATCCGTCTGCGCTATTTCTGCTCATCCTATCATCAGGACAGCGCGCTGTTCCCCTTTGTCGACCAGCTCGGCCGGGCGGCCGCGTTTGCGCGCGAGGACCCACCTGCGGTCAAGCTGGAGAAGCTCGATGCCTTGCTGGCCCGCGCCGCGTCACCCGGCGAGGATGTTGCATACCTCGCCGATTTGCTCTCGTTGCCGGCTTCGAAGCGCCACCCTCTGCCCAACCTCAGTCCGCAGCTCAAGAAGGAGCGGACGCTGGAGGCGCTGATCCGGCAGCTGGAGGCATTAGCGCGCCAGCAACCTGTGGTCATGGTCTTCGAGGATGCTCATTGGATCGACCCAAGCTCGCGCGAGCTGCTCGATCTCACCGTCGAGCGAATCCGTAGCCTGCCGGTCCTGCTGATCGTGACATTCCGCCCGGAATTCCAGCCTCCCTGGACCGGCCAGCCGCAGGTTACGATGCTGGCACTCAACCGCCTGGACCCGCGTCACCGAACGGCATTGATAGGGCAGATCGCCGGCAAGGTGCTGCCCGATGAGGTCGTCGATCAGATCGTCGATCGTACCGACGGTGTGCCGCTGTTCGTCGAGGAATTGACCAAAAGCGTCCTGGAGAGCGGTCTGCTGCGCGAGGAAGCGGATCGCTACGTTCTCGACCGCGCGCTGCCGCCCTTCGCAATCCCGACGAGTCTGCACGACTCGTTGATGGCGCGGCTCGACCGCCTGGCGTCGGTGCGGCTAGTGGCCCAGATCGGCGCGGCGATTGGACGCGAGTTTTCCTACGCGCTATTGCATGCCGTTTCACGTCTTGCCGAGGACGAGCTGCAATCCGCGCTCGACCGCCTCATCGCCTCCGAGCTTGTGTTCCAGCGCGGCACGCCGCCCGAGGCGGTCTACAGCTTCAAGCACGCGCTGGTGCAGGACGCGGTGCATAGCAGCCTACTGCGCAGCTCTCGGCGGCAACTGCACGCGCAGATCGCCGAAGCGCTCGAAAGCCATTCCCCCGAGCTGATGGATAGCGAGCCAGGGCTCTTAGCGCGGCATTATGCCGAGGCCGGGCTCGTCGAAAAATCCGCGGCCTTCTGGGGCAAGGCCGGTCAGAGGTCCGCGGCTCGATCGGCAATGGCGGAAACGGCTGCGCAATTGCAAAAGGGGCTGGACCAGCTGGCGCTGATGCCGCAAACCCCCGACCGCCAGCGGCAGGAGCTCGAATTTTATAGTCTGCTGGGCGCGGCGTTGCGATTCGTCAAAGGCTTGGCCGCGCCGGAAACGGGCCATGCGTACGCTCGTGCACGAGAGCTGTGGGAGGAACTCGGTTCCCCATCGGAGTTCCTCCACGTTCCCTATGGGCAGTCTCGCTATCACGCGGCCCGCGGCGAGTTGGATCGAGCACAGTCGCTCGCCGAGGATTTGCTGGGTCTGAGCAACGAGCGCAACGATGCCGGCGGGCTCGTTCTGGGTCACCTGTCCGCCGGTCGAAATCTGTTGTTTAGCGGCGGGTTTGCTTTATCTCGATCGCATCTGGAAGCGGGGATTGCGCTTTACGATCCAATCTCCCACCGCTCACTTGTGCATCAGGCCACAATCCACCCCCAGGTGGTAGCACAGGCTTATTTGGGGGTCGTCCTCTTCTGTCTCGGCTTTCCGAACCAGGCATTGGCGCAGCGGAGCGCGGCAATGACTGAGGCGCGGAGGCTGGCTCATCCGCCGTCTTTGGCCGTGGCTTGGCACTCGAGCGCCATATTGCTTTCGCTCGTTGGAGACGACGCAGTCCTCAGCGAGTGGGCAGACCAGGCGGTTGCGGTCACGACCGAGCAAAGTTTCCCCCGCTGGAATGCGATCGGAACAATCTTTCGCGGGTGGGCCAAGATCAGAAATGGCGATGTGGCGGAGGGGATATCACTTCTGCGCAGCGGTTCGATCGCTGATCGCGCCACGGGGAGCGAGGCGTGGGTGCCCTATCATATTGCACTGTTGGCCGGGGGGTATGAGGCCGCGGGAGAAATAGAAGAGGCATTGACCCTGTTGAACGACGCCTTTCAGATCGTTGAACGAACAGGGGCGCACTGGTTCGCGCCGGAGCTGAACCGGCACAAAGGCCAGCTGCTGCTGCGCCAAGGGCATTCCGAGGCCGCCGAGGAACTGTATCGTAAAGCGCTCAGCATCGCCGAGGAGCAGGGGGCCAAGCTCTGGGAATTGCGCGCCGCCGTGAGCCGCGCGCGGCTCCGCCGCGACCAAGGCCACCATGCTGAAGCCCGCGGTCTTCTCGCGCCGGTCTACGGTTGGTTCACCGAGGGGTTCGATACACAAGACCTCAAGGGCGCAAAGGCGCTGCTTGACGAGCTGAGCTAGGATGCGGACAGCTCAAGCAGCCCACCGCCCGGTTTTCTAGGTGGCGGGTCCTTGAGTTCGCTTTCCACCAGCTCGCTCAGCGCTTCCGACAGCGTCCACCGCCGGGTCGAACGCGCTAGATCGGCGCTCAATGCTTACTCGACAACCGCAAGCATAGCGGGGGCGGCCCCGCGCCCTTTCGGATGTGCAACCAGGGGATCAAAGAAGCTTGCCAAGAATACAACACCCGCTAGAGTGATGTTTGGCGGTCAACTCGCCGGCTCCTGTTGGCGGGCTCAAGTCCGAGCGGGGTCGATAGCATCGGAGGAAACGATGTCGGCAGTAGTAAGGGGGGGCACTTTCAACATTGTCCGTCAGGTGATCGTCGACGGGGAAACGCTTGAGAGAATCGCCGAACTTTTGGGCATTCCAGAGGCTGAGCGCGGTCGGGTTATCTCCGGCGCTATCTATATCAGCCCCCCGCCATCGCCACCGGGCGGGGGTGCCCCGCCATCGCCACCGAGTGGGCGCAGACGTCAACGCAAATGAATGGCGGAAGTCTTCCCGCCAATGTTAAGCGTACCTCTGCACTGCGGCGCGTACCGCCGCTCGAGGCGATTCGACTCCGATCGGAATGCGGCAGCGAGGGCGACGTCTGTGCCTTCGAATTGCCGCGCGACGCCTTCCCGATAACCGTGGAAGCGCCCGGCGGCCGCGTTATGGTGATTGCTCCAGGCGATGTTTTTCTCGCGACGCCGGGCTACCGTGAATCGACCCGCTGGGTTTCGGGCGGCATTCCCGCTGGCGGGCTTGTTCCGGGCGATCACTACTGGGTGCTTGCTGACTGCGGGGTGGTCGGTGAACTGGTCGCCGACTCGCCCGCTGAAAACGGGCACCTCGGGCGCGTACGCTACCTCGGAGCGGTGTGTGGGGACCGCGACGAAACGCTCAACATTCGGCAGTTTGCCGTCACCCGCTCCGCCGGAATGGATCGCGACAGGCCGGTATATCTGTTGCTCGGGACTTCCGGCGATGTCGGGAAGACTACCGCCGGGGTCGCTGTTTTGCGGGCGCTGCGCATGAAGGGACACAGGACCGTGATAGCCCTGAAGGCGACCGGCACCGCATCGGTGGGAGAGATCGCGACATACCAGGATTTCGGGGCGGCGCGGGCCTTCGATTGCATCGATTTCGGCCTCCCGACCACTTATCCGTCGGGTCGCGGAGGAATTAGCGACATCTTCGCCGGTGCGCTTAATTTCTGCCTCTCTCTGTCGGCCGACGCCCTGGTGGTGGAATGTGGCGGAGATCTGTTCGGTGCTAACGTGCCTGACTTTCTTACCTGTCTGAAAGCGCGGCGCTCCGATTTCAAGATCATCCTTGCCGCTGCCGACGCGCTCGGGGCGATGGGCGCGAAACGGGCGCTTGCGGAAATCGGCCTCGCGATCAACCTAATAACGGGCCCCTGCACCGATACGCCGGCCATGCGCGATAGAACTCAAGGGCTATGCGGCATCCCTGCAATAAACCTGGCCCACAGCTCCGATCCGGGAACGCAATCGTATCTGTCGGGGATCGCCGCATCGGGATGACCCTCGCCACGCCGACGACGCCGATGGCCGCTGCGGCCCGCTCTTTCTCACCCGGCCGCCGCCGCTCGCGAGACCGGGCTCCGTTCGAGATCGACGACCGTGTCATGGAAGCGCCTCAAGGTGCTGTGATGACCAACGCTGACGATCGTCGGCCGCCAGGGCGCCTCGCGCAGCAGGCGGTATAGCGACATTTCCGCGGCTTCATCAAGCGCCGAGGTTGCCTCGTCGAGGAAAACGATCTCCGGGCGCGCCAGCAGGACCCGCGCGAAGGCGACACGTTGTTGCTCACCGATCGACAGGCGATGGGCCCAATTTCCATCCTCGTCCAGCTGCTCGACTAGTTGCGGTAAGCCGACCGCGCGAAGCGCCTCAGCCAGCTTGTCGCGCGGAAACTCGGTGATGGCGTGCGGGTACACAAGCGTTTCAGCCAGTGTGCCCAGCGGCAAATAGGGCCGCTGCGGCAAAAAGAGGGAACGGCTTTCCGCTACCCGGATGCGGCCGCGTCCGAAGGGCCAGAGGCCGGCGATCGCCCGTAACAAGGTGCTCTTCCCCGAACCGGAGGCGCCGGTGATCAAGAGGGGGTTGCTGGGGCTTGCCGCTAGCGCAATGTCCGGCCGGAGCAACCGGCCGTCCGGCAGATTAAGGTCGAGTGCCTCGACATCAAGTCCGGTGCCGCCGCGTTTAATTTCGATCGGCTGGGGCGCTTGCTGTTGCTCCGCAATATCGTTCAGGCGGCCGCGAAACCCTGAAAGCCGCTGTACCACCGCCTGATATTCGGCGATCTCGGTGTAAGAGCTGATGATGAACGACAGCGACTCCTGCACTTGGCGGAAGGCCGAGGCGATCTGCATCAAGCCGCCCAGCTGGATCACCTTGTCGAAATACCGCGGGGCCGCCACCAGAAACGGAAAGACGATGGCGACTTGGTCATAACCATAGGTGAACCAAGCCAGCTTTTTGCGTCGCCGGATGATCCCCCACCAATTGGCGATGACCCGCGCGAAGCGGGTATGGAAGGTGTCGAGCTCGCGAGCTTCGCCACCGTAAAAGGCGACATTCTCGGCGTTCTCGCGCAGCCTGACCATGCTGAAGCGAAAATCCGCCTCATACCGCTGCTGATCGAAGTTGAGCCGGATCAGCGGCCGGCCGATCCATCGGGTCAGCATCGTGCCGGCGACGGCGTAAACCAGCGCCGCCAGCACCATGTATCCCGGGATTTCCAAGGATGCGCCGCCGCCGAGAGGGATTTTCAAGGCGCCGGACAAGGTCCACAAGATCGACAAGAACGAGACGAGCGTGACGACGGCACTCAATAGCCCGAGCGACAAGGCAAGGGTGATTGTGGCGAAGCGGTCGAGATCTTCCGATATCCGCTGATCGGGGTTGTCGGTCACTCCTTGGTCGAACTGCATCCGGTAATAGGACTGGTCCCCTAGCCAATCGCGTAGGAAACGTTCGGTCAGCCAGCGTCGCCAGCGAATGTGAAGTATTCCTCGCAAATAGAAGGAATAGACACCCGCCAAGATCGACGCGACGGCGATCGCTCCAAAGATTGCGAATTGCCGCCAAAATTCGCTCCAATCGTATTGCTGGAGCGCATTGTAGAAATCATTGTTCCAATAATTGAAGCGGACGTTGAGCCATACGTTGAAAAGATTGAGCGCGACGATGGCGCCAAGCAATGCGATGGCCGACCATTTCTCTTCCGACTTCCAATAGGGCCAGGCAAGGTTCCACGCTTGACGCAGAAAGCCTCCTTGGGTCGCCGCCGCCATTACCACCTCCGTCGATCTCGCCCTGTCCGATAATACGACCTATGATCCTCGGCTCGTCATGTCTGCGTCCGCTATCGAGCCGATCGGCGCCGCTCTTCTGGCACGCGGTGTATGCCGCGCCCTGGAACAACTCGCCTATACGAGCCTTGTTGAATTTCCGCTAGCCGATGGCCGGCGCGCCGATATTCTTGCGCTGGGCAAGAGCGGCGAGCTGGTGATCGTCGAGATCAAGAGCTCGGTGGCCGATTTCCGTGCCGACCGCAAATGGACCGCTTATCGTGATTTCTCGGACCGCCTCTATTTTGCCGTACCAAACGACTTTCCCCGGGCGCTCATCCCAGAGGAATGTGGCTTGATAGTGGCGGATCCGTTTGGTGCTGCCTTGTTGCGCGACGGCAGTAGGGCGCCGCTCAACCCCGGCCGGCGCCGCGCCCTGACCTTGCGCTTTGCTCGCATCGCGGCGGCGCGTCTGCGCCGTTATCTCGACCCCGATACCAGCCCGCTCGAGGGGGTCTGACCAATACGGTCATGGCGGTTGACCGCCTCAGCTGGCGAGGCGCGCGATCGTCGCTGTCGTGCTGTAGCCCGGCACGATTTTGGCGAGAAGGACCTCACCGCCGATCGTCTTGACGAACTCCGCCCCGACGACCTCATCGAGGCGGTAATCATCGCCTTTGACGAGGAGCTGCGGCCGCAGCTCCCGAATGAGCTCGATCGGCGTGTTCTCCTCGAAGATCACGATGAGATCGACCGCGGCGAGCGAGGCCAGTACCGCCGCGCGCTCGGATTCGCTTTGGATCGGGCGCCGCGGCCCCTTGAGCCGCGCGGTCGACGCATCGCTGTTCAGACCGACAATCAGGCGATCGCACGCGGCCTTGGCTTGCCCGAGCAATGCGACATGCCCCGGGTGGAGCAAGTCGAAGCAGCCGTTGGTAAAGCCGATTTTGAGCCCGTGGCGGCGCCAGCGCGCCACCATATCGAGCGCATGCGAGCGCGGCACAACCTTATCCACTGCATGCAGATCCCGGCCGTTAAGGGCGGCGATCAGCTCGCTCGCATAAACGACGGCCGTCCCGATTTTGCCGACGACGATGCCGGCACCGACATTGGCAAGGCGCGCCGCGTCGGTCACGCTGGCGCCGACGGCAAGGGCCGCCGCCACCGTAGCCACAATGGTGTCGCCGGCCCCCGAGACATCGTAGACCTCGCGCACCTCGGTGCGCTGAATATGGACCGTGCTATCAGCTGACACGAGGACCGAACCCTCGGCGCCGCGCGAAGCAAGGACGGCTCCGAAACCGCATCGTTCGATGAGCGCGCGCGAGGCCGCGACGATCTCGGTGTCGGTCGCTACCGGCATTCCCGTGGCATTGGCGAGCTCGCGCCGGTTGGGCTTTAAGAGATCGGCGCCGCGATAGCGGATGGGATCGCCTCCCTTCGGGTCGACGATGACGCATGCGCCGGCTTCACGTGCCGCGCGGATGATCTCGAGAGCCACCCCCTCGGTCAGTACACCCTTGGCGTAATCCGAGATGACGACAACCGAATGGTCGCCCACGAGCTCGTGGGCGAGCCGCAGGAGGTCTTCGCGGATATAGGGATCGAGCGGAATTGCACTCTCGCGATCGGCGCGCAACAGCTGTTGGTTGCCGGCGATGTAACGCATCTTGACCGTGGTCGTGCGCTGAGGTTGCACGAGAACATGGGCCTCGGCCCCATCTTGCGCTTCGACAAGGCGTCCGATCTCCCGGCCCGCCTCGTCATTGCCGACGACCGAGATAAACGAGGAAGACGCGCCCAACGCCCGCAGATTGCGAAGCACGTTCCCCGCCCCGCCGAGGGTCTTCATTTCGCGCTCGATCCACAGCACCGGGATCGGCGCCTCGGGCGAGACTCGCTCGACTTGGCCATAAACATAATGGTCCAGCATCACGTCGCCGATACACAGCACGCGCGCCGACTTCAATCGGTCGACGATGGGAAGGAGATCGCTGTTGTTGGCCATCGACAACTCTTGATTGCAGAACCTGCACCGTCTTTTGACGATCCCCGACGACCGGTGCAAGAGAAATGCCGCGGAATTTTTCTGGCTATCGCGCCAAAGGTAAGACTTAACCCTGTCTCCTCAGCGGTGCCGGCGCAGCAGCAGGTAGGTTGCGCCCGCACCACCGTGGCGCGGTTGGGCGGATGCCATCGCGAGGACATGACGTCGCAGCTCGGGCTCTTCCAGCCAACGCGGGACCAAGCTCTTGAGGATCCCCGGCCCGTTTGGGCCAAGTCCTCGCCCGGTAATGACGAGAACGCATCGGCGGCCCGCATCACGCGACACCCTGAGGAAGGCGGCAAGCTCACGATGCGCTTCGGCCTGAGTCATTCCATGCAGGTCAAGGCGTGCTTCGATATTGTGCAAACCGCGTTTGAGTCGCTCAGCATTTGCGCGATCAATCCCGGCGAAGCGGTCCAGCGCCGGCGGCGTCTGTGGCGGAAGGCTCGGGTGATGCTCAGCTCGTGCAGGTCCCGGCGCCGAATCTGCGCTCACGGGCGGCAATACTGGCGCCAGTCGAACGCGCAACGGGCGCACATCGCGGATGGCCTCCTGCCATAGCGTGCCGTCACTGCGCTGACGGGTTGTGCTCCTCGTCGTCTTCGGCACTTCCTGTGGTCCTAGTGTCTTCGAGAAGCACGATATGGAGACGCCGAGGTCCGTGCGCACCCAATTCGATGTGCTGCTCGATGTCCGCCGTTCGCGAGGGACCGGTGATAAAGTTGATCACTCGCGGGAGCTTATCCGATGCGTTATCGGACCGCAGGCGATCCAAACCATCCTCGTAGCTTGCGACGACCTGGTCCCGGCGCACGATCACGATATGGGTGTCGGGCAGGAAGTTGAGAGTCGTCGGGGTTTGCCGACCGGAGATCAGCATGAGAGTACCGGTCTCGGCGATGGCTGCGTGGCAGGGCGTGAGGCTGATCCTGTCTTCGGCCGTGGCCCGGCCGTGGCGGATCCGCAACAGCGGCCGCACCTCCCACGGGACAGCGTCCATGTTGGGGTCAGGCGCCACGACAAGCTCGGCCGGAAGGTTTTCGGCAGCGAGATAGCGCGCTACCGCCTCCGGTATCTCGGCCAATGAGCCTACCCGGGCCACTGTCGCCTGCACTTCCTCGGCCAGCGCGATAAACAGATCGACTCGCCCCGCGTGATCGAGGGCCGTTGCCCGCGTCGGGATCAGATTGCGTCCGTGGGCTGCCACTCGAGCACGTAATTGCGCTTGGATATTGGGGTCGAGTAGGCCGCGTTTGAGCGCGCTGCGGATACCTTCGAGGATCCGTTCGCGTGCTTCGCTCACTTACGCCGCTCCGCCCAAAGACTATGAAAGCTGCGGCCCTCCGGTGCCGGCATATCGCGCACCGCCGTCCAGCCGTTGGCCAGGGGCAATGAGCGAAACCGGCCGCGATATCGTCCAGCCCAGCCGAGAGCGCGGCTGGCGATTTCGGCAAAGGCATGGTAGAGACCCGGCCGCCGCGCTACCCAGGCCCAGAGCGAGAGCCCGGTTCGGTAGACCCGCGGGCTCAGCTTTCTGGTGTACTCCCGCTCGCGCCAATGGCGCATCATTTTCGGCAGTGGGATCTTGACCGGGCAGACGCTCTCGCAGCGTCCGCAGAAAGTCGAGGCGTTCGGCAGGTGTGCGGCCTCCTCGATCCCGATGAGGCTCGGTGTCAGCACGGCACCCATCGGGCCGGGATAGACCCAGCCATAGGCGTGGCCGCCGACTGCCGTATAGACCGGACAATGGTTTATGCAGGCCGAGCACCGAATGCAGCGCAGTATGTCCTGGAATTCGCCGCCGAGCAGCGCGCTGCGGCCGTTGTCGAGCAGCACAACATGGTACTGCTCCGGGCCGTCGAGATCGCCCGGCCGACGTGGTCCGGTTGAAATCGTCGTGTAGGACGAGAACTCCTGACCCGTGGCCGAGCGCGCCAGCAGACGCAGCAAGGTCGCCGCATCTTCGAAGGTCGGGACCATTTTCTCGATGCTGGTCATAACGATGTGGACCCGCGGCAGGGTCTGCGTCAGATCCCCGTTGCCCTCGTTGGTCACGATGATGCTCGACCCGCTCTCTGCCACGAGGAAGTTGGCGCCGGTAATCCCGACATCGGCGGCCAGGAACCGCGGCCGCAGCACGGCGCGGGCCTCGTCGCACATCTGCCGCGGTTCGACCAGCGACCTCTCCGGATCGAGCGAGCGATGCTCGGCCCGGAAGGTGTCGGCGACCTGTTCCTTCATCAAATGGATTGCCGGTGCGATGATATGGCTTGGCGGCTCGTGGCGAAGTTGGATGATGTACTCTCCGAGATCGGTCTCGACCGGGGTGATGCCGTTCGCCTCGAGGAAATCATTGAGCCCCACTTCCTCGGCGACCATCGACTTGCCCTTCGTGACAATCTTGGCGCCCACCGAACGACAGATCTGCAGCACCGCGGCACAGGCTTCCTCAGAGGTGCGCGCCCAATGCATCTTGCCGCCCGAAGCCACGACATTGCTCTCGTAGAGTTCGAGATAAAAATCGAGATGTTCGAGGGTGTGGTCCTTGATCGAGCGGCCGATTTCGCGCAGCTGGTCGAATTCGGGGAGCCGCTCGGTCGCGAGTTGCCGCCTTAAGGGAAAGCCAGTGCGCGCAAGGCCGAGCGCGTGCTGCAAATTCTTGTTCGAGAGGCCGGCGCGGGTATTGGCCTCAAATTCGCGGCTGGTGGCGAGCATGGATCCCTATCGTGGCGCACCGATCGGCAGGACTTCATCGGTGATACCGGCAAGCACCTCGGCGACGTGACGAGCCTCGATGCGCCGCCCCTGCCGATAAAGCTTTCCTGCGATATTGAGCAGACAGCCGAGATCACCGGCTAAAACCGCATCGACGCCCGTTGCGGCGATATCGGCTTCTTTGTCGGTCACCATCTTGTCCGAGATCTCCGGGTATTTGATGCAAAAGGTGCCGCCGAAACCGCAGCACACTTCGGCCCCCGGCAATTCCTTGAGCCTCAGTCCGCCGACCGATGCGAGGAGCTGCCTTGGCTGACCTTTGACCCCGAGCTCGCGCAAGCCCGAGCAAGCGTCGTGGTAAGTCACCTCGCGCTCCCAATGCGCGGCGACTTTCTCCGTCCCGCAAACATCGACAAGAAATGACGTGAGCTCCCAGGTTCGTCTGGCAAGCTCCTGCGCGCGGGGCAAATTCACCGGGTCGTCGGCGAAGAGCTCGGGATAGTGCGCCCGAATCATCCCGGCGCAAGAGCCAGAGGGAGCAACGACATGGTCGTAACCGGCAAAGACATCAAAGACTTGCAACGCGATCGCCTTCGCATCGCCTCGGTCGCCTGAATTATAGGCGGGTTGGCCGCAACAAGTCTGCGCGCGCGGGACCTCGACCGTACACCCGGCCCCCTCGAGCAATTTAACGGCTGCAAAACCCACGCTCGGCCGAAACAAATCCACCAAACAAGTGACGAACAGAGCTACGCGCATCGGGCTTGCCGTCCAAAAGAGCGGCAAATTAGCGGCGATCCCGCAGCAAAATCAATTGGCGGTCGGGGGAGACAACCGACCGGGAGCAAGCCGTCCGGCGACGGTCCGTGGGAGAAGCAGGTAATAACGGCCGCTGGCGTTCATTACCCCGGCCCGGGAAGCCGCAGCATTCCCGGTACCCCAAAACACGTCCCCCCGCACCGGTCCCTTAATCGCACCGCCGGTATCCTGTGAAACCAGCAGGCGTCGGACGCTTTGGGCCTGTACAAACCGCTCCTCCGCTTCGAGCCATACCGGAATGCCGAGACCGATGAAGGACCGATCGACCGCCAGGCTCCGCTCTGCGGTGAGAGCAACACCTTCCGCACCGACTGGGCCATCGCCCACAATTTCGCGAAAGAAGACATAAGAGGGGTTCTCCCGGCGCAGAGCAGCGCCGGCTTCGGGATTGTCCTTCATCCACGCGCGGATCGTAGCCATCGTCAGCTTGTCGCGCGGGATCACACCGCGCTCTATCAGCAAACGCCCAACCGCCAAATAGGGCTGCCCGTTTTGCCCGTCATAGCCGATCCGAACGCTCCCGCCGCGCTTGAGCCGGACGCGACCCGAACCCTGGATCTGCAAAAAGAACGCATCAATCGGGTCATCGACCCAGAGAAGTTCGAGGCCGCGGCCCACGAGCACACCATCCTCGATCTCGGCTCGCGCTGCGCGAAACCCAGTACCCAGATCCGGCGGCTTCCGGTAAATCGGTGTCTGATAGCGGCCGCCACGTTGTCGCGAGCCGTTGAGCTCGATCTCGAAATAGCCGGTGAACAGCCCCTCGGCTGCTCCATAATCGGACACTGCCATCGGCACGAAGCTCGTCTCGAAAAATGCGCGCGCCAATGCGTCATCTCCCGGCGTCAGCGCTTCTGCATTTGTGCAGAGTGACCGCCAGTCGCTGACCCGCCCGAAGTCAACGCTCTTTACGCCCGCATCGAGCGGCTCCATATCCGGCCGGGTCAGATACCGGGCACAAGATTTGAGGAAGACAGCGACCGCCGCCGAGGGGTGATCATCGGCCCATCCGGTAAGACGATCAAAACCGACGGGTGCGAGAGCGAAGCGCATGGGACCGCTGTCGTGCCCAAGCGCGATCGCGAGCAACCCGATCGTTACAAACGAGGCAATGCGGAGCGAAAAGAGCCTGTGGGCGTGCTCAACCGCTGCTTGTCGCGACGAGGACCCAGTTTGGATCGGACGATCGAGTATCGCGCGCAAACGTCCAATAGTCGGTCTTTTCGATCGAGTGTTCGGGATCACCGTCGACGATGCTCCCATCCATCGCGCGGGTCACATTGATCTGATGTGAAACCAGCTTACTCGTGACTTGGGCGTTGCGCCCCAAAAGTTCGGCCTCGACAATGTCCGCATCATCGAACTGCAGGATCCGCGTCTCGAGTGTCTCTTTTGCAGCCGCCCGCTCGTCGATTGCCGTGGTAAATTGCTGGAAGACCTCGTCACTCAGCAACGCCCGCAAGCCCGCTTTATCACCGTTTGCAAATGCCGTTACGATCATATCGAACGCGATCCGCGCACCCTCGAGGAACTGGGATGGGTCAAAGCTCGGATCGGCGCGCCGGATCTGGTTCAATCCCTCCGCGATCCTGTCGGCCGGCCCAGCATCGGATACAGGGATCGGGCCGTTCTTGCTCGGTTCAACGAGGGCCGGAGCCTTCTCCGGACCAGGCCTCTCCCGCCTCACGAACAGCTCCCGGCGCCGCTCGTTTCCGGTCCGCCGGCCAAGGACACTACGCAGCCGCAGCACCAGGAATGCCGCGACCATCGCAAATAGGATGATGTCGAAGTATTGCTGAAACTCGCCCATCGCCCTCCGCGCCCTGCTGCTATACCAAAAAGTACCGGGGATCGGCCGTAGCCCACATTTCAGACTACATGGGGCGCAGGTCGTACCACGGCAAGCGCATCCCCACCTAGACCTACCGATGCTCCGAAGGACGTCCTCGGGTTTTTCCTCGTAGCCTTTGAGGAAAGGAACGATATCTCGTGTTTTTGATCCGCCATGGGCAAACAGAATTCAACCGGGTGTTTTCTGTGACGCGACGCGATTCCGGGGGTCCGGGACCCGTGCCTGACCGAAATCGGCAGGTCGCAAGCGGCGGCAATTGCGCGATCACCCCATCTCCTGAGCGCTAGACGCTTGATCACCAGCCCCTACATTCGAGCGCTCGAGACCGCGGAGATCATCGCGGAGCAGCTCGACCTGCCCATCACTATTGAACCGATGATTGCTGAACGGTTTTGTTTCACCTGCGATATCAGCTCGCCGCTGGCCGAGCTTCGGGCACGATGGCCCGATCTCGACTTCGATCACCTCCAGGATCCGTGGTGGCCGCAGCTGGAAGAAACCGAGCAGGAAATTGCCGTCCGCTGCGAGAGCTTCCGTTGCCGGGTCGGAAGCGAAGCGTGGTCCGAGCTCGCTGTCGTCACGCATTGGGGATTTATCCGCGCTATGACCGGGCTCAAAGTGCCAAATGGCGCTGTGTTGCGGATTGATCCGAGCCGGCCCAGTCGCAAACCGGAAGTGCTTCTCTTTCCCGATCCCGCCTAGCTGTGGCAGCGGACCGTTGATGCGCCTTCCTGTTCCGTGTTAGCCACCCTATCCCGCTGCTCAGGAGAAAGCCATGGCGGAAGAAGCCAGAGGCAACGGCCAAACCGACGTGCCGCCATCACCTGCCGATGCGCCGCAGCAATTGATCGTCAACGCGCAATACATCAAGGACTTGTCTTTCGAGAATCCGAGAGCGCCGCAGAGCCTCATCCAACAGGGCTCGCAGCCTTCGGTGGACATTAACGTCGACGTCAAGGCCCAGAACCTCGGGCCAGAAGTGTTTGAGGTCATTCTGACGATCAACGTAACCGCACGAGCGGATGAGCAGCCGGTATTTCTGGTCGAACTCGCCTACGGAACAGTCGTGACGGTCAAGAACGCGCTGCCTGAGATGCTCGCACCGCTGATCCTGGTGGAGACGCCGCGGATCGTCTTCCCGTTCGCTCGCGCCGTTATCGCCAACGCTACCCGGGATGGCGGATTTCCGCCGCTAATGATCAACCCGATCGACTTTGCGGAGTTGCTCCGCCGCCAACAAGCAGATGCCCAGGCCGCCGTGACCTCCGACAGCGCCGTCGTATAAACTCAGGCCTCTATCAACCAAATGGGCTCGGAGATGATCTGCAGCATGGCTTGATGCGCAATCAGCTCCTCGGCCGACGGCGCATGCGGACGGGCAGGCCGTGAAATCCGCTCGGCGGCGCCCACGACATCAACAGGCGAAGCGAAGTCCAGACCAGGCTGTCGGCCGCCGAGCAATTCAAGGTAGACAGAGGCGAGCAGCCCGCAATCGACCTCGGCCCCGTGCTCGACTCGCATCGCGAGATCTATGTCGAAGCGGCGACATAGGGCGTCGAGACTTGCCGGTGCACCCGGAAACCGGACACGTGCCAAGCTCAGCGTATCGACAAACGGGCAGCTGATCGGGTCGCGCTCCAGCCGCGTCAACTCGGCGTTCAGGAAAGCAATATCGAATTCAGCATTGTGGATCACCAGCCTGTCCGGGCCAATGAACGCGAGCAGCTCATCAACAATCGCGGCAAACCGCGGCTGGGCGGCGAGAAAATCCGAGGTTATCCCATGAACCGCCAGCGCCTCCGCCGGCATGTCGCGCTCGGGATTGACGTAGCGATGAAATTTGCGGCCGGTCGGGACATGGTGGAGCAGCTCGATACAGGCGACTTCGACAATGCGATGGCCTTCGCCCGGATCGAGGCCTGTGGTTTCGGTATCAAGCACGATTTCCCGCATCACCATCTCGCCGGTCGCCGGCGGTCCCTGGCTCGACCGCGACTAGGAATGCTCGACCTGTTGCCGTGGAGGAGTCTGACGATTGCGCGAAGCCGACGCAAGGTCAGGTGCCGACCTGATCCGGTCGCCACGACAAAATCCGCTCGCCGCCGTTTCTCGCTATCCGGCATTTGCTTTTCTAAAATTGCGGCCAGGCGAATCTCCGTCATACCGGGCCGCCGCAACACCCGTTGGCGCTGGATGAAAGCAGGCGCCGACACGACGAGCACATAATCGCATCGGCGCTCACCGCCGGTTTCAAACAGAAGCGGAATATCGAGCACAGCGAGCGGTTGGTGCCGGGCGCGAGCGTGGGCAAGAAAACGCTTTTCTGCCGCGGCCACCATCGGGTGGAGAATGCGCTCGAGCCGATCCAGCGCCGCGGGATCCCCGAACACGCGCTGCCCAAGGAGCCCTCGATCAATTCCGCCGGATTTTCCTCGAACGTGCGAAAAAGCCGTCGAGACCTGTTCGACAGCACCCCCGCCCGACTCGAGTAAGTGATGGACGACGCGGTCAGCATCGAAGACCGGAACTCCGAACCGCCGCAGGGTCGCTGCAGCAGTAGTCTTCCCCATGCCGATCGAGCCAGTGAGGCCGAGGACGATCAACGCGACGGCGCCAATGTTGCGACGATTGCCGCTCTCAGCTCGCCGGTAACCTGTACCGGAGCGCCGAACCAAGCTTCAAAACCGGGCCGTCCCTGGTGGAGCAGCATGCCGAGACCATCAACGACAGGGTGCCCTCGCCGCCGTGCTGTTGCGAGCAAATTTGTCTCGAGCGGCACATAGACGATATCGACCACTGGCGCCGAGAGGGGCAGCTGCAGGTCCAGCTCCAGCGGCGGTTCCCCAGTCATGCCGAGGCTCGTCGTATTTACAAGAAGACCAGCATCACGTTGAACGCGCCGAGCCTCGTTCCATGAATGGACGGTAATACGCGTCGTCACCGTCGAAAGGTCGCCCGCGACAGCCTCCGCACGGGAGTAGGTCCGGTTGACGATCCGGATCTCCCTGACGCCGGCATCGGTCAACGCGGCCACAATCGCTCGTGCCGAACCGCCCGCTCCGAGGATTACCGCGGGGCCGAACCCGGGCTGCCAATCCGGCACCGCTTCGCGCAAGTTTTCACGGAAGCCATACGCATCGGTGTTGCGGGCCTCGAGGCTACCATCGGGCGCGATGATAATCGTATTCACCGCTCCGATCCGGCGAGCCAAGGGTTCCACCTTATCCACGACCGAGAGGGAGGCTTGCTTGTGCGGGATCGTCAGATTGCAGCCGCGGAAGCCAAGGATCGGCAGCGCACGAAGCGCTTCTGCGAGATGCTCCGGGTGCACAGGCAGCGGCAAATAGGCGCCGTCGAGGCCTGTCTGATCGAGCCAGTAGCCGTGCAGCAACGGCGAACGGGAATGCGAAACCGGCCACCCCATGATGCCTGCGAGCTGCGTCCTACCGGTGATTTTCATAGATCAGGAAGGGATTTCGCCCCGATTTCGCAGGAACGCGAGAAGTTCCAGCAGCGGCAACCCGAGGATTGCGAAATAATCCCCTTCAATATGCTCGAAAAGCTGTACTCCCTTACCTTCAAGCCGATAGGCACCGACCGACCGACAAATTGCTGTTCCTTCTGCTGCAAGATAGTCGTCGAGAAAAGCGTCACTGAATTCACGCATAAACAGCCGCGGCCGGTTCACGGTATGCCATATTCGTGCTCGATTATGAACTATGCAAATGGCCGTGATGAGCTCGTGTGAGCGGCCACGCAACGCCTGAAGCTGGGCCCGGGCGGAGGCCAGACCCGACGGCTTGTCGAACCATCGGTCATCGCAAATGAGAAGCTGGTCAGCGCCGATGACCAAGGCTTGATCATACAAGCTCGCGATCCCACGCGCTTTCGCCTCTGCTAATGCGACCGCGCACTCAGCCGCAGAACAACCAGCAGCGCGAAAGGCTTGCTTGATCGCCCCCTCGTCCACCTCCGCTGGCTCAACCCGAACCTTGAGGCCGGCTTCCGTAAGGAGTCTCGCCCGTGTCGGGCTCGCTGATGCGAGAATCAAACCCTCAATCATTCAAGCCGTGGCGCCGCGCCAACAGTTTCATGATTGCAGCGGCGGTCTCCTCGATCGAGCGGCGCGTCACATCGATGACCGGCCAGTGCATTTGCGTGAAGATCCTGCGTGCCTCGCGGACCTCGGCTCGCACCGCCTCGATATCGGTGTAATCGGTCGCTCCGTCGTGATGCAACAAATCCAGGCGATTGCGGCGCAGCTGGATCAGCCGTTCGGGATCGTTGGTCACCCCGACGATCAACGGACGTTTGGCTTCGATCAACTCAGGCGGGAGCGGCACACCTGGGACAAAAGGCACATTCGCCGCTTTGATCCCTCGATTGGCGAGGTAGAGACAGGTCGGGGTCTTGGAGGTGCGCGACACTCCTACGAGACAAACATCCGCATCGTTGAGACCCCAGCTCGCTTGGCCGTCATCGTGATTGATGGCAAAAGTCATCGCGTCGATGCGCGCGAAATACTCGCTGTCGAGAAGATGCTGTTTGCCCGGTACACCCCGGCTCTCGCGGTGGAGATACGAGGCAAGCGCACCGATCACGGGGTCGAGGACGGGGATTGCAGGTATCTGAATGCGGCGGCAACCCTCCTGCAGCAAATGCCGAAGCGCGTCGTTGACCAAGGTGAACAGGACAACGCCCGGGTTTGCTTCGACCCCGGCGATTACTCGGTCGACCTGGCTGCGCGTGCGCACCATGCTCCAGACATGCTCAACCGCCTGGGCGTCATCAAATTGTACGAGACAGGCCCGCGCTACGGAATGCACCGTCTCCCCCGTGGAATCCGAGACGAGGTGCAGATGAAAACGAGTCAATGCGAGCTTACCGCCAAAAAATGATTTGTCCCCAAAGCGCTGTGCGTCACTCCGGGGCCATCCGGGAAAACGCCGTCGGACGGGATTTCCTCATCGAATGTCCCCGGATTTAGCCATATCGGGTGCGATTTTCTCCAATATGGGACAGGCTCTGGATAGGCTGGATTGCCAATCGTGTTGTCCCCGCATTTCGTTTCTTCCACAGCGACACCTTGGCAGCATTTGGAGCAAAAATGCCTTTCTTATCCACCGTGACTCGCCGATACCAACAAACTACCACAAATTGTGGTAACATTTTGGGATAATTTTCAATCCGCACTATCCACAAGGATTCACATACAACAACCTTTTAAAGATTAGATATATGTAGAAAGGAAAAATCCCCTCCATGCAAACCGTCCAGACCAAACCTCTGTTGCGTGCTCTCGCTGGGGAAACCCTATTGCTTCCGCCCTGGTGGTTGATGCGACAGGCCGGACGGTACCTGCCCGAATATCACCAGGTTCGGGCAAAGGCTCGAGATTTTATCGAATTAGCCATGACCCCAGCGCTGGCTGCGGAAGTGACGTTACAGCCGGTCCGGCGCTACGGCATGGATGCGGCTATTCTGTTTTCTGACATCCTGATGCTGCCTTACGCTCTGGGTCAAAAGGTGACGTTTCTCGAGGGCAAAGGGCCGCTCCTTGAACCAATCGAAGACCACAACAGTCTGCGTCAGCTCGATCATAATCGGGCCGTTCCGAGGCTTGAGCCGGTGTTCGAAACGGTTCGACGGGTTAGAGCTGCTCTTGGTCCGCAGACCGCGCTGATCGGGTTTGCGGGCTCCCCGTGGACGGTCGCCACCTACATGGTTGAAGGAGGGGCAAGCAAAGATTTTCGGCGAGTCAAAAGCTGGGCTTATCGAGATCCCCAAGGCTTTGGGGCGCTGATCGAGCTGCTCGTGGAACGTACGGCGGACTTCCTTGCCGCTCAGATAGAAGCAGGTGTGGAGGTTGTCCAGCTTTTCGACAGCTGGGCAGGAGTGCTTCCCGAAGCTGTGTTTGAGCGTTGCGTCATCGGGCCAACGCAACGCATCGTCGCAAAGTTGAAAAGCCGGTTTCCCGCTTGTCCGATGATCGGTTTTCCGCGGTCCGCTGGTATTCTCTACCAGCGCTACGCTGTGGAGACCGGGCTCGAAGCGATTGGGCTCGATACAGTGGTGCCGACGGATTATGCCAGGGAAGTGCTGCAGCCGCTCGCAACTATCCAGGGAAACCTCGATCCGGTGCTTTTGATGATCGGCGGTTCTGCCCTGGAGCAGGCAGTGACCGATCTTCGCCGGGCGTTCGGGCGGGGATCTTACATATTCAACCTCGGACACGGTGTGTTGCCGCAGACCCCTCCCGAGAATGTGGAGATGCTTGCTCGCCTGCTTGCTGAGCCAATTGGCCTCTGAGATGGCGCGAACGGCTGTTGTGCTGATGAACCTTGGAGGCCCGGATAGGCTCGAGGCTGTTCGACCGTTCTTGTTCAATCTGTTCAGCGATCCCGCCATCATTCCCCTGCCGGCGGTTCTGCGCCTGCCATTGGCTCGCCTTATTTCGTGGCGCCGGGCTCGGGTGGCGCGGGAGATCTACCGGCGGCTTGGTGGCGGATCCCCGTTGCTCGCAAACACCTGGGCGCAAGCTCGGGCACTCGAGTTGCTGCTCGGACCCGATCACCGCTGCTTCGTGGCGATGCGCTATTGGCATCCGTCGAGTGCGGAGACGGCTCGCGAGGTTGCCGATTGGGAACCGGAGGAGATCGTTTGCCTCCCGCTTTATCCGCAGTTCTCGACGACGACGACGGCTTCTTCGCTTGCAGCTTGGCGGGCTGCTGCGGCCCGCGCCGGCATCGGTCGCCTCGGTCGCATTGTGTGCTGCTATCCGTCCGATAAGGGCTTTGCTCAAACGGTGGCTGGGTTGATACGGCCGGTGCTCGACTCGGCCAACGGCTTCAAGAAATCCCCGCGTCTGCTGCTTACCGCGCATGGTCTGCCGAAGAAGATCGTCCGCACCGGCGATCCCTATCCCACTCAGATCCAAGCGACAGCAGCGGCGGTGATTGCCGCTTTGGATCGGCCCGGGGCTGACTGGCAGGTCTGTTTTCAGAGCCGTGTCGGGCCATTGGAGTGGATCGGGCCGGCGACCGATGATGAGATTCGCCGAGCGGGCACGGAGGGGGTCCCGCTCGTGGTAGCGCCGATCTCTTTCGTATCGGAGCATTCTGAAACATTGGTCGAGCTGGACCTCGACTATCACCAACTTGCCGAGGCGTCGGGTGTGCCGGGGTATTTCCGTGTCCCCACGGTGGGTGTCGAGCCGGGCTTCATCCAATCTCTCGCGTCGCTCGTCCGCCGCGCCTGTACGGACGACCGGGTTGGGTCGTGCGCGTCACACCACCCTTGGTGTGCAGTCGCCGGAGCTAATGGTTGAATTTCTGGCTTTTCAAAGCCTATCCGTGGGTCAAATCGCTTCACATCGTGGCCATGGTGGCCTGGATGGCGGGCTTGCTCTATCTGCCGCGGCTATTTGTCTATCATTCGATGGCGCCCGCCGGATCGCACCGCTCGGAGACGTTCAAGGTTATGGAGCAACGCCTGCAGCAGGGAATCATGATGCCGGCGATGATCGCGACTTGGTGCTTTGGCTTGCTGCTGGCCGGTACACGGGGGGTTGTCGATTGGCAGATGGGGTGGATCTGGGCAAAGCTCGCGATTGTCGTCGCATTGACCCTTTTCCATTTTCTGTTGGCTCGTTGGCGCGAGGCTTTTTCCGTGGATCATAATCGGCATTCAACGCGTTTCTTCCGCATGATCAACGAGCTCCCGACGTTGGCCCTCATCGCGATCGTTGTGCTCGTGGTGGTCAAGCCATTTTAATCTGGATGCTATGCGTTCTTCGGCACTTAAGATCTTGTAATCGTGTTTGACTTGCTTACCTGATTTCGGTAAAGGGATTGCCGTGCCGGTAATCGGTTCTCTCCGCTAATCCCTGTCAATCTTCGCCTGAACCTTTGACCCTGCCGGGAGCGTTCTCTGCGGGGAAGCCTTCGACAGGCGGCCTTTGCCCTCATCTCGACGCGAACTCCGATGAACCTACAGGAACTGAAGCGTAAAACCCCGGCGGAGCTTCTTGCTTTCGCCGAAGAGCTGGAAATTGAGAATGCGTCCTCGCTGCGTAAGCAGGACATGTTGTTCGCAATTCTGAAGCAACTAGCTGAGAACGACGTGCCGATTTCGGGCGATGGTGTGCTCGAAGTCCTGTCCGACGGGTTCGGATTTCTAAGATCTCCCGAAGCCAATTACTTGCCTGGTCCCGACGACATCTATGTGAGCCCGAGCCAAGTCAGGCGTTTTGGTCTGCGGACCGGCGATACGGTCGAGGGCCAGATACGTTCACCACGCGACGGCGAGCGCTATTTCGCGCTTCTCAAGGTGAACGGGATCAATTTCGACGAACCCGACCGCCTGCGCCAGCGCATCAATTTCGACAATCTGACGCCACTCTACCCTGAGGAGAAGCTGATCCTCGAATTCGATGATCCGACCCGCAAGGATCTGACAACTCGGGTGATCGACCTGATTACGCCGCTCGGGAAGGGCCAGCGGGCGCTAATTGTCTCACCGCCGCGCGCCGGTAAGACTGTGATGTTGCAGAACATCGCGCACGCGATGATGGTCAACCACCCCGAGGTCTATCTGATCGTGCTGCTGATCGACGAGCGGCCCGAAGAGGTGACCGACATGGCCCGCTCGGTCCGCGGCGAGGTCATCAGCTCGACCTTTGACGAACCCGCCCAGCGGCACGTCCAGATTGCCGAGATGGTGATCGAGAAGGCCAAGCGCCTTGTCGAGCACAAGCGGGATGTCGTGATCCTGCTCGATTCGGTTACCCGCCTTGCCCGCGCCTACAACACCGTCGTCCCTTCCTCCGGCAAGGTGCTGACAGGGGGTGTCGATGCCAACGCACTCCAGCGGCCGAAGCGCTTCTTTGGTGCGGCGCGCAACATCGAGGAAGGCGGATCGCTGACGATCATTGCGACCGCGCTGATCGATACCGGCTCGCGTATGGACGAGGTGATCTTCGAGGAGTTCAAGGGCACCGGCAATTCGGAAATTATTCTTGACCGCAAGGTCGCCGACAAGCGCACCTTCCCGTCGATCGACATCACGAAGTCCGGAACTCGGAAGGAAGAGCTCCTCGTCGATCGCGGTGTATTGTCCAAGATGTGGGTGCTCCGCCGTGTCTTAACGCCTATGGGCACCGTCGATGGTCTCGAATTTCTGATCAACAAGCTCAAGGAATCGAAGAGCAACGCCGAATTCTTCGACGCGATGAATACCTAGCCTTGCGTTCTTGTCGTCCCGGCACAGGCCGGGACGCATATGTGGACGGCCCCCGTCTCGCAAGGCCTGCAGCGCGAAATGACGTTCTGGTCGATTGCGGTCATATGTCCGGCCTTTGTGTGCGGCACGGATGGCCGCTGGCCCAGATGGGGTGC
>Ga0306920_100000458_pt1 | contig 47314 bp, 39 predicted proteins | sample flu12Cox44000170_FD_204666 | JGI IMG/M metagenome (GOLD analysis project Ga0306920, IMG submission 204666) | Lab enrichment of tropical soil microbial communities from Luquillo Experimental Forest, Puerto Rico - flux4day.12C.oxic.44.000.170 (v2)... | ecosystem: Environmental > Terrestrial >... | reverse complement strand
CAGAGCCCAATGGACGTGCGCCCCACGCTTTGCGGCATTGGCCTCGAATTCCTCCAGATAATGATCAAGATGAGTGAGCGTATGCTCTTTAATCTTGGAGGCGATTTCGCGCAATTCCTCCCATTCCGGGATGGCCGCTGCTTCTGCGTGCCGCCGCTGCATCGTCGCCCACAAAAAGCGGTCATGCATGGGCTCGTGAATTTGGTCTTGAATAATGAACAATTCCGCAGCTGCCGCGGGATCAACTTGCCTTGCTGTGGTCATAAAAGAATTCTCCTTCTCCTAGTAAGGACCGCCGTTTAAAACCTGCGCTACATGGATGTATTTCAAATCTAGGCCAGCGCGCTTGGCGACGCCCTGTTGGTGCATTAGGCACGACATATCGGGCGAGACCACGTACTCGGCCCCGTGGCGAGCTTGGTCATGCGCCTTTTCAAGGCCCATGCGTGCCGAGACCGCTTCGTCAGTCACGCAGAATGTTCCGCCGAACCCGCAACAATCGTCCGGTCGATCGATGGGAACAACGACGATACCCTTCACTTTCGAAAGCAGACTGGCCGTCTTGTTGAAAGGTGGTTGCATCACCTCGGAGGTGCTTGCGATTCCGAGCCCTCGAAGCGAGCTGCAGCTATTGTGGATGGCGACCGAGTGATGAAATTCGGCCCACGGAAAAGAATCGACTTTCAGGATGTCGTGGAGGAATTCCACCAACTCATAAGTGTGCTGGCGAACGTGCTTCACCTCTTCCGTTTGTTCGAGACGATCGAAGTGACAGCGAACCTGTTTCACGCAGCTTCCGGCAGGTCCGACAATACAATCAAATTCTTTAAAGTTTTCGACGAAGAGATGTTCCGCCGGTTGAGCATTCTTTTCATCACCACTATTGGACATCGGCTGCCCGCAACAGGTTTGGTTGAGCGGGTAGCCGACATTAAGTCCGAATCGCTCCAGAAGTTGTAGCGTGGCGATCCCAACCTCCGGATAGACAAGGTCGATGTAGCAGGGTATGAACAGACCGATTCTCATGTTCTCGGGGGGCGTCCTTTGAACTGTCGTCACGGTTTGCGTGATCATTTCCGTTTTTCCTTTCCTCATCTCCGAACATTTGCAAATGATTCTGCTATGAGCTCGACTCCAAGCCAGACGCGGTTCCGCCTCGTCGTTTGAAGACGCGAAAGAGCAGATACAAGGATGGGAAGAGCACCACTACGCCAGCACCACATGCCAGTAACAAATCCCAGAGCACATTGGCTGGAGCAGCGCTATTGAAGACAGTGACATCGGGCCGGAAGAGATACGGAAACTGAGCCCCAGCCCAGCCAATCACGACAAGTCCGACCTGAGCGGCCGCTGCCACCCGAGCCCGCCGGTACCGACGGAGCATCAGGTTGCGGAACGCAAAAAACGCTGAAAAGACGGCGCCTAATTCGGCGGCGCCACTCAAAGCACTGCTCGCCAGGCCTTCGCGGATTCCTGGAGCGGAAGAACTCGCTAAAAGGTAAGTAAGGATCGCTGCGAACACCGACACTCCGCCTGAAATGAGAGCGCGCTGGCGAAAGTCATCTTGCAGTTCACGATCCGGAGCTTCGACCGCAAGATAAGTGGCCGCCAAATACGCGAACAAGGAAAGCGAGAGCAGCCCCACCAACAATGGAAAGGAAGCAAGCCAAGCCACGCCGAACCAGAAGCCACGACTGCTTGCAGCCGCAGAACCATTTGAGATCGCACCGATCACCATTCCGAGAAAAAAGGGAGTTAGGCTGCTGGATATCGAAAACACGCGCCCCCAGTACAGTTGTGTTCGAGCATCGCCTGCGAAATAGGCTCTAAAGACAAATGAAGAGCCCCGAAGAACGATTCCAAGCAGGACTAGGAGGAGTAGTCCAGGGAGTCTAGCTCCAATCGCGCCAAACGCAGCCGGAAAACCAGAGAACAGCAGCACAATGATCAGGACCAGCCACACATGATTGGTCTCCCACACGGGTTGAATGGCGCCGGCGATCAATGCGCGCTGCCGCTCCTTTCGAGGACCGGAACACGTTAGATCCAGGAACCCTGCTCCATAGTCGGCACCGCCCAGGAGTGAATAGACCACGAGCGCGAAAAGCATCACGATAGATAGAAGAACGTTGGCATCCATGTTACGAATGACTCCTTGTCACGAGACTCGAAGTTCTGGTTGCGTGGAACCTCCGATCACGTGACGGCTCAGAAGCCAAATGACCGTAATTCCCAAGACGAGGTAAACGCCTGCGAACGCGATAAAGGTCACATCGAGGTGTGCAGTCGACGTAACCGCTTCATTCGTTCGCATGATTTTGTAGATCACCCAGGGCTGCCGCCCTAATTCGGTGACCATCCATCCCGCTTCCAGCGCAACGAAGCCCAGCGGGCTGATTAGAATCAGAGCTTTCAAGAATGTCTTGTGGACACTTAGCGGACGCCTCTTCCATGCGAGCCACCCAGCAACGACCGCAAAGAGAGACAGGAGACTGCCGCACCCAACCATAATTTGAAAGGAGATGTGGACCATTCGAACATTGGGCCAATCGGACTGCGGCTCCTGGTCGAGGCCTGCGACAACTGAATCCATACGATGGAACGCGAGGAGACTTAGGCCATGAGGAATCTCAAGTGCGTATTTCGTTTTCCTCTCGTCCGGATAGGGAAGCCCGCCAATTCGTAGCGGGGCTCCCTTCTCTGTCTGAAATTGGCCTTCGAGGCTCGCCAGCTTCATGGGCTGCCGCGTTGCATCCATGCGGGCGAGGGCATCTCCGCTGACAGACTGCGCCAGCACGGCAACGCCTCCAACCATCAGAGCTATTGCAATGGCGACCTCATCGAAGCGATTTTTGCCGCGCCGCAAAAGCAGCCAGCCGTGAATGCCGGCGGCAGCAAAACCTGCTGCGGTGTATGCCGCGAGCACCATGTGGACCACCTGCGGAACCGCGGCGGGACCTAGCATCGCGGCAAAGGGGTGGATGTTAACGAACCTGCCTTGCACCAGCTCGAATCCAGTCGGAGTATTCATCCACGCGTTTGCGAATGTGACAAAAACTGCGGACAACGCCCCACTGATTGCAACAATTGCGCCCGAAGCGAGATGCATCGAGGCGGGAACTCGCTCCCATCCGTAGAGATAGATTCCAAGGAAGATCGCCTCGGTGAAGAAGGCAAATCCTTCGAGTGAAAATGGCATTCCGATGACAGCGCCAGCATGCTCCATGAATCGGGGCCACAGGAGCCCCAATTCAAAAGACAAAACAGTGCCCGATACTGCGCCAACAGCGAAAAGGATTGCCGTTCCTTTCGCCCAGCGCTTCGCAAGCACAAGATAGGCGGGATCGCTCGTCCTCCGCCAGCACCATTCGGCAATCGTCATCATGAGCGGCAGAGACACGCCTATCGCGGCGAAAATGATATGAAAGACCAATGTGAGGCCCATCAATGAGCGAGCTGTCAAAAGGTTATCCATCTCGTTGTGTTCTTTCCTTCTGGCGTAGTGACAGTCCTTCTGCGAAATCTCGAAATGCTTCGAAGCTGTAGAAATCCGAGGACCCAGCCATAGGCAAAAAGAATTGCGAGAAGTGGCCCATGTTCGCGACGCCTATCCGAAGCTCGAGTCCTTCCCACGGTTTTTTCTCCTCAGCGTTTCCCAAGAAGGCTGTAAAGCAAGAGTCCCAGAACAATCACGGTGAAGAAGACATACTTCCAATCGCGCTGGTAGCAGAAGGCGAGAACGGAAAACGTGACCCGTGCGATGGGAGTGGCGATCAGAACGAGAAGTCCGAGTTGGATCAGTCCTCGTCCTTTAAATGTGATGGCTTCGCTCAAAATTCCGGAAATCGTGCGGAGGCTTTGCGGCTCACCCTGGAAAACGTGATAGTTGGTTGCCGGAAAGGGATGTCGCGCAAGATAAACCACTCCTCCCGCAAATACGATGGCCGCCGCAAGGAGCACCCCGCTACGCAAGAGCAATCCCATGAATTCCTCTATACGCTTGTCGGTATGTGCCAATTCGCTGCTCATTCGTGCTCCTTGCGGTGTCAGAGTCTGCCCGTGAGCCCGCTGTTGATCATCTCGATCGCCAGGGCACCGATGACGACGGCGAAAACGATCCGCAGAACGCGTACCTGTGCGCCGGCCAGCACCCGTGCACCAGCGAAGGATCCAGCGAGAACGCCGAGCATCACGGGCATCGCTAGCTCTGGATCGATGTAACCCCGGCTCAGATAAATTCCTGCCCCTGCCGCTGCTGTTACTCCGATCATGAAATTTGAAGTCGTTGTTGATACCTTGAACGGAAGCTTCATGGCCTTGTCCATCGCGAGGACCTTCACTGCGCCAGACCCAATTCCGAGCAGACCTGAAAGCACACCCGCCACGACCATCAACAAGAAGCCCATCGGGACTCCGCGAACGTGGTAACTCTCGAATCCGTTGCTCGTGGGATAGGTGCTGTCCATACGAAGCCAAGTAGCAATCCGGTCTGGGCCCTGATCCTGTTTTAGATGGGAGCCCGAGTGGAATGAAACAAGGGCCGAATAGATGAGCACCACGCCGAAAACTACTGCGATGACCGAGGCGCGCAGATACAGCACGAGAGCGGCCCCTGTCAAAGCGCCCGCCGTTGTTGCCATTTCCAGAAACATTCCCACTCGAACGTTGGAATACCCCTCGCGCACGTAGGCTGCTGCGGCTCCGCTGGAGGTGGCGATCACCGAAACGAGCGCCGCCCCAATCGCGTAATGGATATCCACATGGAAAACTAGCGCGAGCAGCGGCACAACGATTACTCCTCCACCGAGTCCGGTCAGCGCTCCGAGAAATCCGGCAAGAAGCGCGCCTGCGAAAATTAACGCCGTGAATTCGAGCGAGTTCATTGACGAATGCTTTCGTCTTGGACACGTAGCAATGCCGACGACGATTGACTCGGAGTGTGGCCAACCAACTTCTGGGCAATCCAAGCGCCCGCCGTGCCGACTGCGATTCCAACCATAGTGTCAATCAAACGAAGGATGGGTTGTTTCCAGGCGTGCTGAGGACTGATGCCCGCAACGACTATCACGACCGCGGTTGTAATGCCTGCCGTGATGATGTCTTCCGACCGCCCAATCAGATCCAACACGATGGCCGCAATCGCGATGAGCAAAACCAGGCCCCAGACTCTAAACGGAAAAATCAGGAGGTAAACGAGACAGAGCGCAAAGCTTAATAGCGTTGCGGAGATCCGTGACAGAGCTGCGCGCACACTTTCTTCATAGCAGTAGCGGAAGACGAAGATGGTAGCGATGACAGCCCACATCCCTCCAAGGAGCTCGTCGTCTCGTGGCACAAATCGGGAGAACGTGAGGAGATCTGTGATTATCTTGTAGGTTAGAAGGCAGCAAACTCCGAGCAGAACGCCATGCGTGACCGCCCGGCCGATGTGCGAGATCTCGCGCCCTTTCGTCTTGCTGCTCTCTGCTGTCGTTTGAGTCACACCGCTGCTCATGGCCCTACACCTGTAATTTCTAGTCTCTGATTAAGTGCTCCAGGGCGTGAGCATCTTCATCACGCCCTGCTACCAACGACGGTTACGGGCCCCTCTAGGCCGCTTTCGTCGCTCCGATTGGCGCCGCCGAATATTCGGGCTTATAAACATGCTCGCGAATAAACGCCAGAACGTCGGTTGGGCGTTCCACTCTTGCGAGACCGCTATCGAAGACGAGTTTGGCGACCCGTGCTGCGGTCTGAATCTCGACTTCGAGGATGTTCGACTGTGGCGGATACAGCATGCCGAGTTTTAATTGTTCGGACGTAACCTGATCGGCGACGGCGTGAGCCGCTTCGATGAACATTTCGTCTGTCACGCGCCTGGCGTTTGTGGCGTAGATGGCCATGCCGACCGCCGGGAAGATGTACAGGTTGTTGGCCTGCGACGGCAGGTACGTCTTCCCATCGAGGTGGATCGGCGGAAACGGCACTCCGCCTGCGTAGACCGCTTTGCCACCGGTCCAGCCGTAGGCCTGCTCGGGCAGACATTCGTGGTGCTCGGTCGGGTTGGACAGGGCAAAAATGATTGGCCGCGCGTTATGGCGCGCCATGGCCTCGACGACCTCACGTGAGAACAGTCTGCCCGCGGGTCTCCCCGGAGTCACGGGAAGCGCGTTCCCGCTGACGCCGATGAGGGCTGTCGGCTTGAAGTCCTCGATAGCGGCGACGATCTCCGGGCACTCGCTTGCAGGGTCGAGATGATCGAAGGGTTTGCTGGGCGGCAGTTTGTGGGCATAGGACAGCTTGTAGGCTTGCAAGCCTGGGCGTCCTGCAACGACGAGGCCCTTGGTGTCAAACATCCGGATTTTCTGTCGTGCCGCCTCTTGCGAAACACCTTGTTGAACCAATGCCGAAACAATCAGGTCCGCGAGACCTATAGCTGCGGAACCTGCGCCTAGAAAGAGGATCCGCTGGTCCTTGAGCCGGCCACCGGTGATCTTGAGCGCGTTGATCAGTCCGGCGAGCACGATGCCAGCGGTGCCCTGGATGTCGTCGTTGTAGCAGGAAACCTTGTTGCGATAGCGAGCCAGCAATGCGATGGCATCAGCTCCTGTCCAGTCCTCGAAATGGATGCAGCAATTTGGAAACACTTCTTGAACCGCATCAACAAATTCGTCGACGAAGGCGTAGGTTTCTTCCGTCGGCGCACGCCGCTTGCGCAATCCAACATACAGCGGGTCTTTCAGGTAGGTCTCATTATTGGAGCCAGCGTCCAGGTACATCGGCAGCAGACCTTGTGGCGGTACGCCCGCGGCTGCCGTGTATAGCTGCAGCTTTCCAATCGGAATGCCCATGCCGTTGGCGCCCAGATCGCCAAGCCCCAAAATGCGTCCTGCATTGGTCACGCAGATGGTATGGACATCCTTAACTGGCCAGTTGCGCAGCACTTCCTTGACATGGCCTTTGCGCGTGATTGAGAGATACAATCCGCGAGGGCGCCGCAAAATGTGGTCGAACTTTAGGCAGGCCTCGCCGATCGTGGGGTCGTAGACAATTGGGAGAAAGCGCGCTGGGTCGGACATCAACGTGTGGTAGAAGAGCGTTTCGTCGATTTCGAGAAGATTCATCAGGTAAACGTAACGTTCCAAGTCGGAGGTCTTCTGGTCGAGTTGCCACAGGACCCTTGAATGCTGTGTCTCGATCAGCTCGGTAACGTCAGGCACGAGGCCAACTAGGCCAAATGATTCTTTTTCCGCTTCCGTGTATGCTGTCGCCTTGTTGATCGACGGGTTCCGAAGCAGCTCAACTCCCTGCATATTCGTAGTCATGTTTTTACTTACTTCCTTTCTTTTTTTTTGAGATTCTGAATTCGCGCGTTAATGTCCCCTCGCCTAACCTAGGCTGCTCATCAGCTGGCTTTTGCAACGTACGGGCGGACCATCTTCGTCGGATCGACGACGCGGTCGAACTCGTCTTCCGTTACAAATTCCAGTTTCAGTGCGGCTTCCTTGAGAGTGAGGTCGTTGTCCAGCGCGAAGTGCGCGATTTTGGAAGCCTTGTCGTAGCCGATGACGGGCGAGAGTGCGGTCACGAGCATCAAGGATCGGCCCACGTATTCCTTGATTTTCTTTTGATTCGGTTGAGTACCCACGACCAGGAACCTTCGGAAGTTGGTGCACCCATCGCTCATGATGGTAATCGAATGTGTGACGTTGAAGATGATCAGCGGCTTATAGACGTTCATCTCGAGATAGCCGCCGGCGCCGCCGAATCCGACGGCTACGTCGTTGGCCATTACTTGCACGGCGATCATGGTCAGCGCCTCGGCCTGTGTCGGATTCACCTTGCCTGGCATGATCGAGGATCCTGGTTCGTTTTCTGGAATCCGCAGTTCGCCGAAGCCAGCGCGAGGGCCACACGACATCAGCCGGATGTCATTGGCGATCTTGTAGAGCGAGACTCCAAGCGTCCGCAGGGCACCGGAGAGTTGAACGAGGGCATCATGAGCGCCCTGTACGGTGAACTTGTTCGGTGCGCTAACGAAGGGCAGGCTTGTCAGCTTCGCAATCTCCGCGGCAGCAGCTTCACCGAATCCGGGTGCGGCATTGATGCCAGTTCCTACCGCGGTGCCACCGAGCGCCAAGCGGTACACACCTCTCAGTGCATCCTCAATGCGTTCGAGATTGTCGTCCAGCATTCCCGCATAACCCGACCACTCCTGCCCGAGTGTTAGCGGTGTGGCGTCCTGCATGTGCGTGCGACCGATCTTCACAATGTTTTGCCACTCGGTCGCTTTGGCTGTAATCGCATCGCGCAGTCCCTTCACCGCTGGTATCAGCCGCTCTTTGACATTCACTGCGGCCGCTATGTTCATCGCGGTCGGGAAGGTATCATTGGACGACTGCGACATGTTGACGTGGTCGTTAGGATGAACGGGCGCCTTGCTGCCAATGGGGGTGCCAGCGAGCTGGCAGCAACGATTTGAGATGACTTCGTTTACGTTCATGTTGAACTGCGTGCCGCTTCCGGTCATCCACACGTGCAGCGGGAACATGTCGGCGTGCTGGCCCGAGAGGATCTCGTCGCATGTTTGAACGATGAGCTTGTGCTGTTTGTCCGCAAGCCGCTTGCCCGCGTGGTTTGCGTTTGCAGCGCCTTTCTTTAGCGTGGCGTAAGCCGCTATCATCTCGCGCGGGATCAAATCCTGCCCGATACTAAAATGTTGTAGCGATCGTTGCGTTTGCGCGCCCCATAGCTTCGTGCTGGGGACGTCCACTTCACCCAGGCTGTCGTACTCTTTGCGGAAATCTTCTGCTTTAGCGTTGCTGATTGCACTCATGGTCTTCTTCCTTCCTTTTCTTGCTCAATTTCCTGCACCAATAGGCGAATCGGGCCGCCGCTTCAGTTGAACGCGTCTGGCTGCACGATCTCCATCAGCTTGTGGTTATCCCTATAATCCACTGGCACTCCCACCAGCACGGGGCCATGCATCGCAAGCGCTTTCTTTAGGGTTGCAGAAATCTGATCGGGCGCCTCGATCCTCAACCCCTTCGCGCCAAAAGCCTCGGCGAGCGTCACCACATCCACTGGCCCAAAGTCCACACCAGACGTGCGGCCGTATTTCGCGACTTCTTGCAAGCCCACCATGTCGTAATGTCCATCAATCCACACCATATGAACCAGGTTGCATCTGAGTCGAACGGCCGTTTCGAGTTCCATTGCAGAAAACAGCAGGCCGCCGTCGCCTGATATCGAAATCACTTTTTCGCTTGGGCGCACTAGAGAGGCAGCGATTGCCCATGGCAGCCCAACACCGAGGGTCTGCTGCCCATTCGTCATCAGGATTTGGCGTGCGCGGAAACTGTATAAATGCCGCGCGAGCCAGATGTGGAAAGAACCCATATCTAAGCAGAGCGTCGTGTCGTCGCTTAGCAGCTTCTGGATTTCATGGACTAGACGCATCGGATGCACGGGCACGCCATTCATGGCAGCGGCCTGTTTCGCGGACGTCGAACGGTCTTGCTCGACCTCGCGGAGAAATGGTGCAAAGGCGGGAAGCGTGAGGACGCCAACACGATCGGCGAGCGCATGAACAGTCGAGGCGATGTTCCCGGTTAATTCAACATTCGGCCGATAGTCTCTGTCGATATCCGCAGGAACGGCATCGATATGGATGACCCTGCGCTTCTTGCCCTTATTCCAGAGTGCCGGTTCGTATTCAATGGGGTCGAAGCCCACTGTGACCACTACGTCGGCGGCATCAAGAAGATTGTCACCGGGTTGGGTGTGAAAAAGACCGACACGGCCGGCAAAGCGATCGAAGCGCTCCCTCGGTACAATGCCGGCGCCCTGATAGGTACACACGACGGGCAGCTTCGCTTTAACAATTAATCCCCGCACCGCCTCAGCCGCGTCTTTTGCGCTGGCGAGCAACCCAAGCAGCAGAACAGGAAGCTTCGCTTGGTTGATAATATTCGCCGCTTCGTCGATCGCACTGGCATCCGCGGGCCCTGGCCTGGCAGGCGTCGCCGGTGTCACAACGTCGCCATCCGCTTCGCCCATCATGATGTCCTTCGGAGCACTGATGAACGCCGCCCCTGGCCGCCCCGACTCAGCAGCTCGGAAGGCGTTTGCCACTACTTCTGAAACTGAACTCGGAGAGTCGATTTCCGCGCTGAACTTGGTGATCGGCCGGAACAGGTTTACTGTATCCATGCTTTGATGAAGCTGCTTCAATCGATCGGCCACTGGCACCGCGCCTCCGATGCCGACCACGGGATCACCCTCTGAGCTCGCCGTGGCGAACCCGGTGACCAAGTTAGAGCACCCTGGGCCCGAAGTGACTAGTGCCACTCCCGCCTTTCCCGTCATGCGACCGACACCGCTGGCCATGAATGCGGCGTTTTGTTCGTGCCGACAGACCACGGTTTGGATTTTGGAATCCAAAAGTGTGTCGAAAACCTTGTCGATCTTTGCTCCGGGGATGCCGAATATATATTTGACGCCCTGAGCCTCCAGGCTTTTCACTAACAGCCCAGCGCCAGTCTGTGGGGCCGGTTTTGTAACCGTAGTGCTCACTTCTTCTCCCCTTCTGCTTGGGCGAGGGCCGCAGTCGGGTCTCTGCGCAAGTTGGCTTTCAAAAAATCTGCTGTCTGCGGGAGCGCGATGTGGTAATTGCCTTCGCGCTGAATCTGCAAGCGTAAATTTGTTCCGCGGCATTGCAGAAGATGGCCTCCGCGAGTTCGGTCGGCCGAAATGAAGTGCAGGTGATAACCGGGCACATTGAACGTTTTCGCGTATTCAGGAGTCCAAAAACCTACAAGCGTGCCAAGGGTTTGGTGGAACTCGAATTCCGGTTGAACGGCGGCGGCTCGTACCAAAGGAACGCCTTCGCCCGTTCGGCGCATCGCTCTTGTACGTACGTAGTCAAACTTCCCATCGACTCTCAACGCGAAAAACACGTTGTCAGAATTCCGGAGCGCGTCGAACCGCGACGTCAAATGCGCTAAGTCTGGGCACGAGTCCAGCAGGATTGGAGACCCAGAAGAGAAAGCTGTGATCGCCGCGAACGGAGTCAAAACACTGTCTTCAACTTCTCGCACGGAGCCGTCGGATCGCACTTGGAAAAAATGTCCGTCGACGATCACCATTTCGCCGTCGAGCTCTTCGAAAGTTCCTAAGCCAAGGTCGCCGCGTTTCCGCAGCGCAGCAATTGGTACTGCACCTTGGTAGATCCCCTCGACTAGGGCCGTTGAGGTTGAAACCTGATATAGCGTGTGCGCGACCAATGTCATCTCTCACTGCTCATCCCGACGAAAATCGGCGAGGGCAAGGAGCCTTCACTCGGCTCCACTCCGAAGGAAAGCAAGGCATGTGCCAAATGAAACCTGTCCTTGTTCGTCGCAAACTGTTGATGTAAGAGCACAATCATGTGTGAACGCCGAACGGCACAACGCGGGATGTCAGCGTGTGGACACCCGAAATCTAATGAGTTGAACGACGAGCAGTTCAAAAGCGTCGGACACAAGAACCGAACGCACTTGGTGCGACAGGTATAGGCCGGGAGCTAGCGGAGCACGCCGGTCTACTGGACCTCTCGTTCGGTGCGTGCCGTGCGACTCCGTTGTGCAAAGGGCGTCGAACGCGTAGGATAAGTAAGCGGAAATCGTTCAGATGCGTCGACTACTTACAAAGCATCCGGCAAAGTGAGCGGGAGTCACCGAGACAACGGGTCTACATGTCCAGACTACTGATCGTTTGGAGAGGACTTGAAGTTTGGTGCTGCAACCCACTCGGACCAGCACGGGCCAAACCACTCGACCCGTTCTTCAGTACGTGTGCGTTCGAACCTCGCCCCTAAGCCGTCCAAGCTACTTTCGCTCTGCTTACTGCTTTTCTTTTCGACAGGTTCGGCCCTGGCCCTTGATCCAAGCCACCTTCTTTCGCAGTACGGACACACGGCTTGGAGAATCCATGATGGTTACTTCGGCGGCGCCGTAGTTTCGATTGCGCAGACTGCTGACGGCTATTTGTGGATCGGCACTGAAAATGGTCTATTCCGTTTCGATGGCGTTCGATTTGTTCCCTTCACTCAGCTAACCGGCCAGAAAGAGCCGGCTTTCATCACTTCGTTGTTGGCTGCGCGAGACGGCAGCCTATGGATCGCAACGGGCCATGGCCTGAGTCATTGGCTCAATTCAAAGCTGATCAACCTAAGCGTGCCGCCAGCGGTTCAATCCATCGTGGAAGATGAGAACGGCGTAATTTGGTTTATCCATGATTCGCTTCCCGGCATGACAACTCCCCGTGGGCACCTGTGTCGCGTCATTGGCGTGGACACACGATGTTATGGAGCCGCGGACGGGATCCCCGACATGCGCTACAACCGGCTCGCCACCGATACTCGAGGAAACGTTTGGATAGCAGGGTCTTCGGCACTTGTCCGGTGGAATCCGGCCTCGTCGTCGTCCACAGTGTACACGACAAAAGCGATGCAATCGCCATCGCATGAGGGACAGCCAGGGATAATCGGACTAGCTGCCAATCCCGATGGTTCCATGTGGGTGGGGATGGGCTTTCGGGGACCGGGTGGGGGATTACAGCAATTGGTCGGTGAGGTCTGGAAACCATTTCGAATGCCTGAGTTGGATGGCACCTCGCTGGTTGTCTGCGCCCTTTTATTTGATCGCGAAGGCTCCCTGTGGATTGGAACTTGTGACCAGGGCATCTATCGCGTTCATGGTTCAACGGTGGAGCATTCTGGCAGCGCCGAAGGCTTAACCAGCGATACTGGCATTTTCAAATTCTATGAGGATCGTGAAGGCAACTTGTGGGTTGCGACAGCCCAGGGGCTCGATCTCTTCCGCGACAAGCGTGTTGCCACGTTTTCGAGTCGTGAAGGATTGGGCACTCCCGAAGTGGACGGCGTTATGGCCGCGCGCGACGGCACCGTGTGGATTAGCGGCGCTGAGAGTCTCGATGCTCTTCGAAAGGATGGCGTGACGTCGATTCGGAGAGGCAAAGGTTTGCCCGGGAGTCAAGTCACCTCTCTCTTCGAGGATCACACCGGACAGCTCTGGGTTGGCATCGACAACAAGCTCTACGTTTATAAGGACGGGACATTTGGATCGATTAACAAGAATGATGGCAGTCCAACCGGGATGGTGGTTGGAATCGCGGAGGACATCGAAAACAATATCTGGATTGAGACTTTGCGCAATTCTGCTCGGATTCTTCTCCGCATTCACGATTTCAAAGTCCAGGAAGAGTTTCCCGCGCCACAAATGCCTGCTGCGCGCAGGGTCGTGGCAGATCCTAAAAGTGGTATCTGGTTGGGCCTCCTGGACGGCAACCTCGCCCGGGTAAGAAACGGGCAGGCCGAGATCTTCCATTTTCAAGGTTCGGCAAAAGCGGATCGGATGCGCCCAATTGAGGACGTGGAGCAAATGACGATCACTCCCGACGGAGCGGTGCTGGGCGCAACAGGCTTTGGGCTTATCGGATGGAAGAATGGAAATCAACGGATTCTTAATGCACGCAATGGCCTTCCCTGCGACGGTGTACATGCGGCTCTAACAGATAGCGCTGGCAACCTTTGGGTTTATGCACAGTGCGGTTTGGTGGAGATCGCAGCTAAAGATGTGCAAGAGTGGTGGGAGAACTCGGACATCGCCGTCCAGCCAAGTCTCGTCCTTGATGTATTCGATGGCGCCCAAGCAAATCGTGCGTCATTCCCAGGGGCCGCAAGGTCTGTGGATGGACGCTTGTGGTTCAGTAATGGATATGGGTTGCAGATGATTGATCCTGCACACCTCGCTATGAAAAGTGCACCTCCGGTTCATGTGGAAGAGATAATCGCCGACCGAAAACAATACTCTCCCCAAGAAGGGCTGCGGATTCCTCCCCGTACCCGTGATCTCGAAATTGACTATACGGCTCTGAGTCTCGCCGTTCCCCAGAAGGTGCGCTTTCGCTACAAGCTGGAGGGCCGAGATAACGACTGGCAGGATCCCGGAACCCGGCGCCAGGCTTTTTACACGGACCTTCGTCCGAGAAAATACACGTTTCGCGTCATTGCATGCGGTAGCGACGGGGTCTGGAATGAAGCCGGCGCTTCCTTGGCTTTCAGCGTTGCTCCGGCGTGGTATCAGACAATCTGGTTTCTCGCTCTCTGCATTCTTGCCGGCATCGTCGTTGTGTGGTCCGCCTACAGATTGCGAGTGCGTCAGGTTGCGAAAGCTCTCAGCGCCCGGTTTGACGAACGTCTGGCGGAACGCACCCGGATCGCACGAGAACTTCACGATACTCTGCTGCAGAGTTTTCACGGAGCGTTGTTTCGATTCCAAGCGCTCCGCAATATGCTTCCCCGGCGCCCCGAAGAGGCAAGCGAAGCTCTGGATGGCGCGATCCTGAGGGCGGAGCAGGCGATCGGGGAGAGCCGCGATGCCATCAAGGATTTGCGTTCCGAATCGGCGGCGCAGGCTGACCTCGCCGAATTGCTGACGGCTACGTGCAAAGAGCTGACGACTGCTCACGGAAAGAACGGGGATGCGCCGGCCTTCCGCGTCGTAGTGGAAGGCGAGCCTCGCAATTTAGCGCCGATCTTGCAAGAGGAAATCTACCGGATTGCGCGCGAGGTTCTCCGCAATGCCTTCCAGCACGCGAGCGCGCGTAACGTAGAAGCCGAGATTCGATACGGCGATCAGGTATTTCGCCTGCGTATCCGCGACGACGGAAAGGGCATAGACCCGCAGGTTTTGAAAGAGGGTAACCGCCCTGGCCATTGGGGTATGCCAGGCATTCGTGAGCGTGCTCAGCGCATCGGAGCGCAACTGGACTTTTGGAGCGAGGCGGGAGCGGGCACAGAAGTGCAAATAAATGTTCCATCAGCCACCGCGTACGAAACATCGCATAAGGGATGGAGATTTGCATTATTCCGCTCGGCCAAAAGCAATGAGTGATTCTAGGCTAATTCGGGTCCTGAGTATGCCGGTCTGCTGCGCCTCGTGCGGTGGTCCTCCGTTGTGCAAAGGACGCGGAACGGCGTAGGATTAGGTAGGCGAAAATCGTTCAGCTAGGTTTACAAACGAATTCACTTCAAGTAATGATGCGTCGACTACTCGCAGATGCATCCGGCACGGTGAGCGCGGCTCACCGAGACCACGGGTCTACATGTTCAGGCTTCTGATCGCTAGGAGAGGACGTGAAGTTTCGTGCTGCATCCCACTCGGACCGACCCGGGCCAACCCACTCGACCCGCTGTGCAGCAAGCGAGCGTCCGAACCTCGCCCCTAAGCTGTCGAAGCTACTTCCACTCTGCTTATTGCTTTTCTTTTCGGTGGGTTCTGCGTCGACCCTCGTTCCAAGCAGACTCGTTTCGCACTACAGACACGCGGCCTGGAGAATCCAGGACGGGTATTTCAGTAGCCCCGTAACTCCACTTGCGCACACAGCTGATGGCTATTTGTGGATCGCCACCAGAAATGGACTCTTCCGCTTCGAGGGCGTTCGCTTCGTTCCCTGGACTCGACTAGCCGGGCTCACCGTGCCGGATGGCATCGGAGGGTTGTTGGCTGCGCGAGACGGGAGCCTATGGATCGGAACGGACCATGGCCTGAGTCATTGGGTCAACTCAAAGCTGATCAACCTGAACATGCCGCCGGATGTGGCGGGGCGTGTTGATTCGATCATGGAAGATGAGAACCGGGTAATTTGGTTCCCTACGATTATCTTCCCGCCGTGCCAATTCTCCGTGGGCGCCTGCAGTTCCGGTCCGAGTTCTTTGACGTGTTTAGCCATGCGAACCTCGGCCAGCCGGGCAATGTCGTCGGCACGCCGGACTTTGGCCGTATTACCAGAATGCGATTTCCAATAGGCGAGTCCGGCTCGTCGCGCCAGACGCAGTTCGCCCTGAAACTGATGCTCTGAACAAGACGTACGGCAAGTAAAAACACAAGGTGTGAATCGCCGGGCTCGGTTGTCAGGCTTAGGTGGTCATGAAGAATCGAATTTTAGAAAGAGCACGTTTGGCGGTCGTCTTAGCGGCCGTCTCTCTCATCCACGGTTTAACTTGGCAGTCGCCTTTGCCTGCGCGTGGCCAGCGGTCTGTTGATCCCAAAAGGGTCTTAGTACTTTACTGGTACAACAAAGACTTTCTCTGGAACGTTGAGTTCGACCGAGGTTTCAAATTCCGTCTTAATTCAGCGCCACCCGGCAGTATCGAGTATCATCAAGAGTACTTGGAAAACGATCGGTTCCCCGGGGAACCCCAAGCTCGGTTGCTCAGAGACTATCTGCGGAAGAAGTATGCTGACCATCCTGTCGACGTGGTAGTTGCGACTTCGGATGCATCGCTGGAGTTTCTCAGGAGGCACCGCAGCGGCCTATTCCCCGGCGTCCCAATCGTCTTTGTCGCAACTCAGTATCCAACGACTGCGGAAATAACGACCAAGCCTGGCTTGACTGGGATCATCAACATCTCCACTCACAGGAGAACCGTCGAACTAGCACTGAGCTTACATCCCGCTACCGAGCAGGTATTTGTTGTCAGCGGGACCCTCGAGCATGACAAGAGACTTGAGCTTCAGGCGCGTCAGGAGCTTCAGGGCTATGAAGGGCGTGTCCAACTAACTTATCTCACCGATCTTTCATCGGCCCAATTAATTGAGAAAATGAGGAGCCTACCAAAAAGGTCGATTGTCCTCTATGTATGGCAGCAGTCAACAAATGACCAAGGCAAGCTGTTAGAGTCAGTCGATCTTTTCGCGCTAATCGCTCCGCATACGCACGTTCCGATCTACGGGATGTTACTCCCGCTGGTCGGAAGTGGAATCGTGGGCGGGTATGTGAACACGGGTGATGACGAAGGGACCAAGATAGCGGAAATCGTCTTAAGGATTGCGACCGGCACGCGAGCAGTGGATATTCCAGTCGAGCGTGCCCCGGCCGAACCGATCTTCGACTGGCGGGAGCTTCGACGCTGGGGCATAAGGGAAAACAAGTTGCCACGCGAGTCACTCATCCGCTTTCGAGAACTGACGTTGTGGGACCAATATAAATGGCGCATCCTGGCCGCATTGGTAATACTGTGGGCGATTTATCTAGTTCGAGTTAAGCAACTCGAACGGCAGTTCAAGACGACGTTGGAAGCGCGCGTTGCTGAGCGGACGCGCATCGCGCGGGAGCTGCACGATACGTTGCTGCAAAGCTTTCATGGGCTCTTGTTTCGGTTGCAAGCGGTCCGCAATATGTTTCCTCGGCGAACTGAAGGAGCGCCCGAAGCTCTTGATGTCGCGATCCTGATGGCGGAGCAGGCCATCGCGGAGAGTCGCGACGCCATCAAGGATTTGCGTTCCGAATCGGCTGAGCAGCGAGATCTCGCCGAATTGCTGACTGCTACGTGCAAAGAGCTGACCACTGCTCACGGAAAGAACGGGGATGCGCCGGCCTTTCGCGTCGTAGTGGAAGGCAAGGGCCACAATTTAGCTCAGGTCTTGCAAGAGGAAATCTACCGGATTGCCCGCGAGATTCTGCGTAATGCTTTCCAGCACGCTAGCGCGTGTAACGTAGAAGCCGAGATTCGATACGACGATAAGCTTTTTCGCCTGCGTATCCGCGACGACGGAAAGGGCATAGAGCCGCAGCTTTTGAGTGAGGGTAACCGCCCTGGCCACTGGGGTCTGCCAGGCATTCGTGAGCGTGCCCGGCGTATCGGAGCGCAACTGGACTTTTGGAGCGAGGCGGGAGCGGGCACAGAAGTCCAGATAAATGTTCCGTCGGCCACCGCGTACGAAACATCGCATAAGGGATGGAGATTTGCATTATTCCGCTCGGCCAAAAGCAATGAGCAGTGATCCTAGGCTAATTCGAGTCCTTACGGCAGACGACCATGCCCTGCTCCGCGAGGGAATCGCGGCGCTCGTAAATGGGGAACCCGATATGAAGCTGGTTGCGGAAGCGTCCACCGGTCAAGAGGCCATCGAAAAGTTTCGGTTGCATCGCCCCGACGTGGCCATCATGGACCTTGGGATGCCGGATTTGGACGGTGTCGAAGCGATTCGGCGCATTCAAGGGGAATTCCAAGGCGCCAAGTTCATTGTTTTGACGACGTTTACAGGCGACGCCCAAATATTGCAGGCCTTGAGAGCAGGTGCGCAGGCCTATATCTTGAAGGGGCACGTCCATCGAGACCTTCTGGAGACCATCCGCGCGGTGTACGCCGGACAAAAACGAATACCGCCGGAAGTTGCCAAGGAACTCGCCGACCATGCGACGGACGACCGGCTGACAGCGCGTGAAATCGATGTATTGCGGTTGATCGCGTCCGGCAATGCCAACAAGCAAATTGCGGATCAGCTCTCGATTGGCGAAGGGACCGTCAAGAGTCACGTTGCAAATATCCTCTCCAAGCTCGGCGCGAACGACCGTGCCCACGCTGTTACCATTGGACTAAAGCGTGGAATTATCGAGTTAGATGCCTCCCAAAAGTGATAGAGCCGGATCTGACTTTTAGCAGTTTCGCTCACGTTGCGAACCCTCCTACTATCCGTCTGAGGACTCTATGCAGCGACTATTTTCCACGTTCGCCGACGGCTGGCCAGGCCTCGGCCTCTTGCTCATGCGGTTTCTCACCGCTGGACTCCTCATTTGTGATGGGATGGTCCACCTACAGCAGCCTGCACAGTTCGGACCTGCCATTCTGCATTCCATCGGAGCCGTCATGGGAATCCTTCTTGTCGTCGGTTTGTGGACTCCAGTAGTGGGAACGCTAGTCCCGATAGTTGAGCTGTCGATCATTTTTTCGCATTCCGGCCATCTCTGGCCTGCTGTTGTGCTGGCTGCACTTGGTGCAAGTCTGGCAATGGTCGGGCCCGGCGCGTGGTCTGTCGATGCCCGCCTCTTCGGCAGGAAGCACATCCAAACTTCGGAATACTAAACAGATCTCCTCATCCCCCGATCAGGGTAGCTTCCACTCTCGCAAAGTATAGAGCCCAAAATGGGACCATTTGCAGTTGTGACCGGGACTTACTTCGTTCAACAATCAGGCACTGTCAGCATAATGTACGCCGAGACAGAGGGAGGAGAGTGAAGAATTATGTCGAGGCAAAACATCCCTCCTCACAATCACGGTGGCTTCGCGGCGATAATGTGTCTTGAAGGCGGAAGCTTCACACAAGAATTTGAAGGAATCGTTGGTTCAAGCGAGCCTTTGATCGCGACTCTGAACCTCGTGCGAACTGTAGCACCCGCGGATTCAACAGTTCTAATCGAGGGTGAAACCGGAACCGGTAAAGAACTCATTGCCCGGGCCATCCACGCTAATAGCAGACGGAAGGACCGCCCTTTTGCAAAATTGAACTGCGCCGCAATTCCTGTGGGCCTGCTAGAAAGTGAACTGTTCGGCCACGAAAAAGGGGCTTTTACCAGTGCAGTGGCGCGCAAGATCGGCCGTTTTGAAGCCGCGGATCGGGGCACCTTATTTCTAGACGAGATCGGAGATATCCCGCTGGAACTTCAGCCCAAACTATTGCGGGTACTCCAAGAGGGAGAGTTTGAACGGTTGGGGAGCACGCAGACCCTGCGCGTGGACGTTCGGGTGGTCGCCGCCACAAATGCGAACTTAGGGCAGATGGTCTCTGAAAAGCGGTTCCGCGGCGACCTCTATTATCGATTGAATGTGTTCCCGATCTCTGTCCCTTCACTGCGTGAGCGCGCCGAGGACATTCCTGCCCTCGTGAAGTATTTTGTTGGTGTGTACGCGGCAAAAATGAATAAGGTCATTCACCATATTCCCGAGAGCGTGATGGAACTCATGGTCGCTCACGCCTGGCCCGGCAATATTCGCGAATTGCAAAATTTCGTTGAGCGCAGCGTAATCCTGACAAGCGGGAATGTTTTGTCTCCTTCATTCGAAAGGCTCGTCGGCTTCACCGGAACTCGGGTAGCGGAGCCCATTACATTGAAAGACGCCGAACGGAGCCATATCTGCAAAATACTGACGCTGACGAAAGGTGTGATTAGCGGTGCGAACGGCGCGGCTACGCGCCTGGGGATGAAACGGTCGACACTCTATTTCAAGATGCGCAAGCTCGGAATCTCACGGTCACCCATCACGCTTGCTCGGTAGCGATGACATTATCGGCCGGGTGAAAAGAACTTAGATTTAGCAGATACGAAAGAGAGGCCATGCTAAACGCAATTCCACGCGTGGGCGTCGGGACCCAACCCCAAAACCCGATTTGAAAGCCCCTGCCGTCAGCCGGGGGACATAATGTTGAGCGGGCGGACATCGCTGTCGCATCCTCGTGTTCAGTCCGACGTGAATTTTCAACGTTTGTGCACTCTTCGCTTTGGCACCACGCTTGCCCCTACGAAATGGTTCATTGGGAGTTGGGACTTTCGGGATATCGAGGTGCAAATTGCGAAGAGTCATGCTCTCTTTGACCGCGACGATGTGCTTGCTCACTGGCGTATCGTCCGCGCAGCAGGTGAACGCGGATTACGACAGCAACGCCAACTTCAACCAATACAAGACCTATTCGTGGGAACACGTGAAGACAAGAGATGCATTAGACGTGGATCGAATCTAGAGCGCCGTCAACGTCGCCTTAGCCGCAAAAGGCGAGTTGGAGCACAGGACAGGAGCTGAATATGTCGTACGCGCCGAAACAGATTTGCAATGGAAACACTCGGCTGGTCCTTCTAATGACTCTTGTTGCCGGGCTGGGGGTTCTCTTGCTGGGCGCCTTGCACGTGCCCCACAGCAGTTACGAACAGCCTGTGATGGCAGCGCAGACAGGACCCGAACCGGCAGACATCGAGCTTCTCGAAAAACAGAACAAGGCCTTCGAACGAATCATTGAAACGACCACGCCAGCAATCGTTTACATCCGAACAGAACACGTAGTGAAAATGTCAGACTCGCCATTGTTCATGAATCCATTCTTCCGGCAATTTTTCGAAGACGGCACCCATCAAATACCCCGCGAACAGAGCCAACATGCACTCGGGACAGGGGTTATTTTCGATTCGAGCGGCTACATCGTCACCAACAACCATGTCATCGACCACGCTTTGAGCGTTGAAGTCATGCTCAAGACCAAAAAGGTCTTCAAGGCCAAAGTTGTCGGCGCAGACGCGGACATGGATGTTGCGGTGTTGAAAATTGATGCTAAGAACTTGCCAATACTCCCGCTCGGAGACTCTTCAAATCTGCACGTTGGGGACACCGTAATGGCCTTTGGCAATCCTTTCGGGTTGACCTTTACCGTAACGCGCGGCAGCGTGAGCGCGTTAGGCCGAACGCAATACAGCATTGAGCCGCTTCAGGATTTCATTCAAACCGACGCAGCAATTAATCCGGGGAATTCTGGTGGAGCACTAGTTGATATCAAAGGAGAGATGGTTGGCATCAACACGGCAATCTTGAGCGGCAATTCCGGCCCTGCCGGAGAAGGAGGCTTCATCGGCATCGGCTTTGCCATCCCCATCAATATGGCCAAGCGGTCGATCGAATCCCTTATGAAAACGGGGAAAGTCACGCGTGGTTATTTGGCCGCCTCCATCGCTCCCGTAACAGAGGAGTTGGCCAAAGAATTCAAAGTGTCTGACACAGCCGGTGCCTTTGTTCAAGATGTGACGCGTGGCGGACCCGCCGATAAGGCCGGTATCAAACCGGGAGACGTGATCCGCAAACTTGGCAGTCGCGCCGTCACGGATTCCGAGCAGTTGCTGGCCATAGTGGCGAGTGAAAGCCCAGGTTCGACAGTGCCTGTGGCAATTCTGCGCAACGGAGAACCTCTTACGTTAAAGGTCACAATCGAGCAGCGGCCATCGGAGTTCGGATTCAGTGCCAGCAGGCGGAAAGGTCGGTCGACAGGAACGCTTCGCGGCGTTAACGCCCAGAATCTGACGCCTGCGCTTCGCAAGCAGTTGGAGATATCGCCCGACGTCCGAGGTGTTGTCGTAGCGGAGGTCGATCCGGGCAGTCCGGCCGCTCGGTACTTGGAACCTGGTGACGTTATTGTGAGCATCAATCACCGTCCCGCGAATTCTGCGACGGAGTTCAATAACTTGGCTGCCGAAGCAAAGGGAGAGGTTTTGCTTCGGATCATTCATCAAGGCGAGGCGCTTTTCGTTGTGATTCCACCCCAAGGTAGTGATGATGAGTAGCGCAGCACATCGAGCTTTGTCTTCGGAGCTGTTAGCTGCAACGATCATTCCGTCCAACACTTGTTTCTTGCTCTCAGAAAGGGCGCGCAAGATCGCAGGCAGCACTTTGCGGTCTATCGGTGATATCTCGCGACAGCAGCGACTCGTAAACAACGACAAAGAGTCGCTGACTCCCCACACAATGCTCACGCAACTTTGCAGCGACAACAGGGACCTGACGCGATTCTGCGTTCTACGCATGAGGTCTGCGGAAGTGCCGCCGTGACTGTCGTGGCAGCGATGCCAGTTACCGCTGCGGCTGGCAGCAAATCAAAGACTTATCCAAATCCCGAAAAGAAAGGAAAACAGACCATGGCAACAATTACGACCAAGGACCGCACGACAATCTTTTACAAAGATTGGGGCAAGGGGCAACCCGTGGTTTTTAGCCACGGCTGGCCGCTGAGTTCAGACGATTGGGATGCGCAAATGCTGTTCTTTTTACGGCACGGCTATCGCGTCATCGCGCTGGACCGGCGGGGGCACGGACGCTCGGATCAGACCTGGGAAGGCAACGATATGGACCACTGCGCCGACGATCTGGCGGAACTGACGGAGAAGCTGGATCTGAGGGACGCAATTCACGTTGGGCACTCGACAGGCGGCGGTGAAGTAGCTCGTTACATTGGCCGGCATGGAACGAAACGTGTGGCCAAAGCGGTGTTGATTGGAGCGGTGCCTCCAGTCATGGTGAAAAGCGAAAAGAACCCCGATGGCGTGCCGATCTCCGTGTTTGATGACATTCGCGCGGCCTACACGCACAATCGCTCGCAGTTCTATTTGGACCTTACACTGCCGTTTTACGGATACAACCGGCCGGACGCGAAGATTTCGGAAGGTATCCGGCAACACTGGTGGCTGCAAGGAATGATGGGCGGCACCAAAGCGCACTTCGACTACATCAAGGCCTTCTCTGAAACGGACTTCACGGAAGATTTGAAGAAGATGGACATTCCCACGCTGGTCATGCACGGCGATGACGACCAGATTGTGCCGATTGCAAATGCGGCGCTCAAATCCGCCAAGATCCTCAAGCGCGCAACGCTTAAAGTCTACCCTGGGCTTCCGCACGGAATGTGCACCACGAATCCAGAGCAGATTAACGCGGACTTGCTGGCGTTCTTCAAGGGCACAGCCAGTGCGGCAGCAGCCTTTCTGTAGTCAGCGAGGTCAGCTGCCCAGTGAGCGCCGCTTGCGATATCAAAATCGAGTTATACGACGATAGCGGTGCGCGCGTTTCTCTCTGGCAAATCTTTCTTGCGGGAAAGGTCCGCCGCTTGCTTCTTATCGACCGACTTTTACAGGTGAGTCCTAACGCAGTGGAACTTTCGACTGAAGCTGAATGGTCGATGTGGCTTCAGAAAAGGACAGCAACATGCGGAAAGACTCACTTGTGTTCATTGCGTTAGCCATCGCGTTGGTTTCTCCATCACCCACATTGCCGCAATCCTTTACCTCAGCCTCGATGGCAAAGTCACCGCGAATCGATTTGAAAGCGTTGACGAACAAAGCCCACGACGGAAACCCGGAAGCACAATATCAACTCGGGTTGGCATACCAGGATGGGCTGGGAATCGAAAAGAGCGAGTACGAAGCGATGCGGTGGTATCGTTCTGCGGCGAACAGCGGCCATACTCAAGCGCAGAATAATCTGGCTTATTTGTATGAGACTGGCCCTGACGCCATTAAGGACATGGGTGAGGCGGTCAAGTGGTATAAGCGAGCCGCGGTGTACGGGAATGCTCTTGCCCAATTCAATCTGGGCCGCTTGTACCTTGACGGACGGGGTGTGCAGCAAAGCAACGAAGAAGCCGCACACCGGTTCCAAAAGGCAGCTGATGGTGGCCATGCCGAAGCTCTTGCCGCGCTTGCCCTGATGTACATTTCCGGCAGCGGTGTTCCGCAGGATCTCGTCAAGGCTCTTAAACTGACGAAAAAAGCCATTAAGCAGCACAGCCCCGCAGGTGAAGCTGTCCTCGGAATTCTCTACATAGAGGGTTTGGGTGTCTCCAAAGACTTGGCAAAAGGTGTCAAGCACTTGGACAAGGCGGCTCAAAACGGCAATGCCGCCGGGCAATATACCCTCGGGCTCCTGTACCACACTGGGCAAGGCGTAAAAAAAGACAACGAGGAAGCCATTAGGCTTCTCCGTCTCGCGGCGGAGCAAGGAGCAATCCCTGCGCAGGCAGCTCTCGGTCAAATCTACGAATGTGGTCAGGGCATACCGGCGGATTCCAAAGAAGCAGCTATATGGTATCGACAAGCTGCGGATCGAGGAGACGCTGAATCAGCGACTCGCCTCACAAGGCTTTTTCTTCTAGGCCAAGGTATGGACAAAAATGTCGACGAGGCCGTGAAATGGTTCACCCTGGCCGCCGAACAAGGAAATCCATATGCACAATTCAATCTTGCGGAACTCTATGCTTCCGGGTCATCTGTGAAACGCGACCTACAAAGGGCCTTCTCTTTGTACAGTCTCGCCGGAAAAGCACTCGACGTCAGCGAGCAGCTTAGGCAAATTTCATCACTGCTGAAGCAGGATGAGCCAGCCGCAAGCCCACAGGCGGCCTCCCAACAATAAAAGACACGCCACCACTTTCGAATTGCCCTCGAAAGAAGTCGACTTTGCAAAGCGTCGCATCTGCCCGTCACTACCGCACAGCCAAAGCGACGTCCATGCATCTCGGATTCCTGCAGCAATGCGGCCATCGCGGAATATTCAATTGTGCGAACGCGCCTCCCGTCTTGCGCGTGCGCTGTGCGAATTGAACGTGAGGCCTTTGCCGTCAACCGGTGAACATCGCAATGTCTAACGGGTCGACATCGTTGCTGTTCGTCTCGCTCGGTCAGCCTTGAATTTGCATTGACTTACGCGCCGCTTTCTTTGGCATCGAGCTTGCCCCACTACGGACATGGCGCCCTGGGTTGGGACCGCAGATAAGTCGAGGTGCAAATGAAAAAAGCCATATTTGTTTTGATTGCGATGTCGTTTGTCTTCGCTGGCGCTTCGTCGGCGCAGCAGGTGAAGACCGACTACGATCGCGGCGCGAACTTCACCCAGTACAAGACCTATTCTTGGGAGCACGTAAAGACCAAAGACCCCCTCGACGTCGACCGAATCAAAGACGCCGTCAACGCCGCTTTGGCGGCGAAGGGTTGGACTCAGGTGAATTCAAGCGGCGATGTTTCGATCGTAGCAATCGAAATGACGCGCGATCAGAAGACCCTCAATACTTTCTACGACAGTTTCGGAGGAGGCTGGGGTTGGAGACGATTTGGAGGCGGTGGTTTTGGAGATGGTTTCGGGGAATCCACGACCACAACTGACACCTACACAGTAGGGACGTTGGTCGTCGACCTGTTCGACACGAAGACACAGCAGATTTGGAGGGGCAGCGCGAGCGACACTCTTTCCAATAATTCGGATAAGAACATCAGGAATCTCAAGAAGGGCGCGGAAAAGATGTTCAAGAATTTTCCGCCCGGTACCTCAAAGAAGTAATAAACCAACAAATCCTCGGCAAGACGAGCGCAAGATCAAGAAGCAAAAAAGGAGCCAACATGCTGACTACATCGACGCCAAGATCGTCGGCTCACGAATCCCTCGCCGAAGCCGCTCAAGAGGAGCGCCCAGGGGCAATCCGATCTCTTTATGCGACCGCCGCCCGGCTGGATCGGTTTGGCTTCGGCATGCTGCGCTTGGGACTTGTGGTCGTTCTTTGCTGGATTGGCGGCCTCAAAGCCACAAACTATGAAGCGGAGGGAATTGTCCCGTTTGTCGCGAACAGTCCGCTCATGAACTTCTTCTACCACCACCCTGCGCCTGAGTATCGCGAGCAAAACCTGGCGGGCGGAGTAAACATGGCCAACCACCAGTGGAATGAAACCAACGGAACCTACGTTTTTTCTTACGGATTGGGTTGTGTCATCGTCGGCTTGGGGATCCTCATCGCTCTCCATCCACTGTTGCCGCAGGTAGCTGCGGTAGGCAGTTTTCTCGTGATCTTGATGGCTTGCACAACTCTATCCTTCCTCGTAACAACCCCCGAGGCTTGGGTTTCAGGGCCAGGCAGTTCGGTCCGCGGATTCCCGTTTCTGGCACTTCCGGGGCTCCTCGTCGTCAAGGACTCCATCATGCTTGGAGCAGCCATTTTGACCATGGCCGATTCAGCCAAGACCTATCTCAGAAGGATAGGTGAGACGAACTGAGGAGAGCGGACCTAGGCCCGATTTGAGTTTGAGCGGTCCGCGAGCGAGGAACAGACGAACCCTCGGAATGACTTCTCAGTCGTGAGTCGGAACCTGAGAGATGAAAGAGTTCGACGAGAACCCCTGGTGACTCATCAAAGGCCAAAGGAACCCGAAGCCATGACGAAAACAGGATCGAGCGCATTGAAGCACAGAGAAAACCAAGAGTCGGAGATACGCACGGGCCTTTCGACGGACGGAGTGGCACGTATTTCAAGTGCTCTGCGGCAATTACTTGCTGACGTTTTTGTTCTTTATTTGAAGACGAAAAATTTCCACTGGCACATGAGCGGGCCACACTTCCGGGACTACCATTTGCTGCTGGACGAGCATGGAGCCGAGCTCTTCGCAATGACGGATGTAATTGCCGAGAGGGCCCGCAAGATCGGTGGTGCGGCCCTTCGTTCAGTAAGTGACATTTCCTGCCATCAGCGGCTCCAAGATAACAACGAGGAGTTAGTATCCGCTGAAAGAATGCTCGACGAATTAGCAGTCGATAATCGCCGACTGACGGAATACCTTCGGTCCACGCATGACACTTGCACCCAATTCAACGACGTTGCGACTTCAAGTCTGATCGAAACATGGATCGATGAAACCGAGCGCCGGACGTGGTTCCTTTGGGAGGTCCTGGGAAGTCGGTAGAAAACATGTTTGGTCTGCGTCGAAATCACGAATTGCTCAAGTGAACATGGTTTGTCGAGAAAAATCCTGATGCTTCGCAGCGTACTGAGTTTACGGCTTGCCTCCGCGATGATGATTGCGACGCCGGTGATCTTCTTCACGCTACAAACGGCGGACGTCTCATTGGTCGCGAATCCTCCAGAGCTGCGAGCAAAAAAACATACACTTTTCCTCACGCTACACGCCGCAATCACTAAGTACGGCAAAAATTCCTTCTACTTTAACGGTCAGCCAAATGCGCCGACGTTGCGCCTATCGCCGGGAGATCAGCTTAAGATCACTTACATTAACGACCTTCCGGCCAAGGCAAACGAGAGTTGCGCAATCTCTCCGTGCATGGACATGACAAATCTCCACTTTCACGGGCTGACTGTTTCTCCAGACGCCCCCCAAGACGACGTCTTAACGATGATGGCCATGCCCGGTCAAGTGCTGCACTACACGGTGCAAATTCCGGAAGACCATCCACCGGGCTTGTATTGGTACCACACTCACCCACACGGAGAGAGCTACCGACAGGTACTTGATGGGATGTCGGGCGCACTCGCAATTGAGGGCGTAGAGTCCTATGTTCCGAAGCTCGCCCGGCTGCCGGAACGTATTCTAGTTGTGCGTGGTCGTTCGCCTGAGGCCGATCCTCAATCCGACGAATTGAAGCACCGCGTCGAGTTGCGTGGGTATGCCTGTGGCGGCAAGTTGGAGTCGCCGAGCGAAGTATTTTCAGTGAACGGGTCCGTAAGGCCTTCGATTGAAATTGCTCCGGGAGAGCGTCAGTTTTGGCGGATCGTGAATGCGTCGGCGGACCGCTATTTGGACCTCGAACTCGAGGGCCAAACCTTCGAGACCATTGCCATGGACGGAATGCCCATCGCCCGGCACGACCCCGATCATCCAACACGCGTTGTCAGTCATCAACTCTTGCCGCCCGCAGGCAGGCTTGAAGCAATTGTAATTGGTCCGCAATCCGACAAGCCCCGGCGTCTCCTCTCTCGGTGCGTCGACACTGGGCCAGACGGTGATCCGAACCCGGAGATGATCTTGGCTGATATCGTTCCACGGGCGGCCGGGGACTTAGTCCCCAAACCTTCCCAACGATTTTTAAAGCCCGACATGAAAGTGCTAAATCTCACTGCGGAAGAAAAAACCCCGCCGCGATTTGTCGTCAGATTCTCCGAAGATAAAAATGGCTTCTACATTAATGACCAAAAATTTGCTCCCGATAGCCCTCCGATGGTCGTCGCACAGGTGGGAACCTACCAGCACTGGAAAATTGTCAACGATTCCAAGGAACTACACCCTATGCACATCCACCAGGTCCACTTTCTGGCCTATGCGGAAAACGAGCAAACTATCGCGGACCCACTGTGGCTGGACACCGTGAATGTTCCCTATGGAAAATCCGTCGACGTCATCATGGATTTCACCGACCCTGTGATCAAGGGCATGTCCGTTTTTCATTGCCACCTTCTCAATCACGAAGACAAAGGAATGATGGCGAAGATTCTCTTTAAATGAACAAACCTTTGCAGGTTCAGATTCCTGATCGGTGCTCGTCAAGTTGAAGGCAGTGAAACAGAAAGGCCAGTAATAAAAAATGGCAACAAAACAACATATGGCAGAGTTAGGTTCGTTTGATCTACCACGCGGTATGGATCTCCTCAACCGCCAGGGGCTGAACAAAGGCACCGCATTCACGGAGGAGGAGCGAAACAGACTCGGTTTGCACGCCCTTCTCCCGCCTCATGTCGAGACCCTCGAGGAACAAGTCGTTCGCGCGTACGAAGCTTACAAACGAAAGGACGACGATCTGGAGCGGCACATTTATCTGCGCGCCCTGCAGGACACGAACGAAGTTCTCTTTTACCGACTCCTGCTCAACCACATTGAAGAGATGACTCCTATTGTCTACACGCCGGTGGTGGCCCAGGCCTGCCAACAATTCAGTCACATCTACCGGCGACCCCGTGGATTGTTCATCTCTTATCCGCTCCGCGACACCATCCCCGCTCTTTTGCGTAATCGTCCCAATCCGGAAGTCGATGTAATCGTAGTTACGGACGGCGAGCGCATCCTTGGTATCGGTGACCAGGGCGCGGGCGGTCTAGGCATCCCCATAGGCAAATTGTCCCTATATACCCTCATTGGCGGGATTCGTCCGGAACGCACGCTCCCAATCGTGCTGGATGTGGGCACGAACAATGCAGAACGACTGAACGATCCCGAATACCTCGGCTGGCACCATGAACGGGTCACGGGCCAGGCGTACTTCGATTTTATCGACAAGTTCGTCCAGGCAGTAAGTCAGGAGCTTCCCGGAACGTGCCTCCAATGGGAAGACTTTTCGACCCCTCATGCTCGCCCCATTCTTCACCGCTACCGCGATGAGCTTCTCACATTCAACGACGACATCCAGGGAACCGCGGCAGTCGCGCTGGGCGCAGTTCTCGGAGCGGTCAAAGTGACAGGAAAGAGCTTGCGCGATCAACAGATCGTCATGCTCGGAGCGGGTTCCGCCGGCATTGGTGTCGCCGATGGCTTGCGCGAGGCAATGAAAGGTGAGGGGCTATCCGAGCAGCAAGCCCGCAGTCAATTCTGGGTCGTTGACCAAAACGGTCTTCTGGATTCTGGACGGAAGGACCTCAGCCCCGAGCAGAGTGTCTACGCTCAGCCAGCAAACCGCGTGTCTGGGTGGCCGCGAACTTCGAACGGGCGCATTGGACTTGCCGAGGTAATCGCAAAAATCGACGCAACAGTCCTTGTCGGGCTGTCCACGGTCGGAGGAGCCTTCACGGAGCCGATCGTTCGCGAAATGACGCGCAAGGTCGAGCGACCGATCATTTTTCCCTTATCGAATCCAACCACAAAATCGGAGGCGAAGCCCGACGATTTGATCCGATGGACTGGTGGCCGTGCTGTGGTGGCAACTGGGTCTCCATTTGCACCCGTTACCTATGGCGGGCGCGCGATTCCGATCGCTCAGTGCAATAACATATTCATCTTTCCAGCCATGGGGCTTGCACTTGTCGCATCCGGTGCTCGGCGCGTCACGGACGCTATGATGTTGGCAGCGGCGCGTACCCTCGGGGCCCATTCCCCTGCCCTCAAAGATCCTTCCGCGTCTCTATTGCCTCCTTTGACCGACATCCGGAGGGTCACCGCCGAAATTGCGGTGGCGGTGGGCATCGAGGCGCAAAAAGACGACCTTGCCCCGAAGACATCCGAAGAAGAACTTCGCCACCGAGTAACAGCGGCTCAGTGGACTCCCACTTACTCGTCCTTCGTTCCAGCCTGTGGCTAGGAGCGACGCTGCGAAGAATCGGCTGTCATGCAGAGTGTCTCCAGTCTTTCGACAAACCTGCCGAGGAAGCTTTGGGCTATTTGTCTATTCCCGATCAGCGCGAGTGCTCTTAACCGAGCACAATCCCCACGGGAGATTGCTTCTCCCTGCCTCAGTTTGAGCCCGGCTTGTCCGAAAAAGACTTTTGATCATCCGAGAACGAAGTGCGACTCTCACCTGGCAGATCTATTTCTTTGGTTGAATTACTCATGTATACAATTCCATGTCCTGTTTGCTACGCCACATGCAGAATTGCACGATTCGATGCCGATCAATCGGAATTCCCGCTAGGATTCCGATATCTTTACGAAACCTTCCTGAACAAGCTGTGTCGTCCTCGCCATGGCATCGGTGTTGATCTTGATTCCAGGAATGACGTCTGCATTTCCCCAGCCGTGGGCCTTTGCTGTAGCTCCACAGAGCTCGACCTGCACACCTCGCTCCATCAGGTCTGCAACAAGCTTCTTGTAGGGATTGCCGGTGGCAATATTGCGGTCCGGGTTGTACGCCTGGTCGTGCAAGGTCACATGCCCTGCATTGGTGTGAAAGACGGCTACAACCTGGGACTTGGCCTTCCAATCAGAGATATCGTTCACGATGAGCTGAATGTGAAAGATGGACGCCGGCAGATCGCCTTCGAACGACAGCGATGCGATGCTGAATACAACCTTGACATCTGCCATTTTGACTGGGATATCGATGTGAAGCGCCTTTTCCTGAGCAGTCATTTTGAGTTCCTTTCTTGAGATGGAGTTGACGAGCCGCAATTTGCGGTTGTCCGGGATTCCCTAACGGCATTCACTCCGCCCTTGTAAAGGGCCACGAGTTATACGCCTGAATACACAAGCGTTACGAAGAAGGCGGGTCCAATCAGGAATTGTCCCCACTTCGCGTCATAAGCTGCCGTCGGCTTGGCGGCTATCGTCTCGGAGAGGGACTTGCCTTGCTTCTTAAGCACCGCCACATTGCTCCGAATGGTCGACAACATGTCTCGAAACTCGGTTACGGCAGCCTTATTGGCTATCGGCCCGTGTCCGGGAATCACTATCATGTTGTCCGTGATCACGCTCAAGTTCCGTTCGCTGGCACGGATCATTCCATCGATGCTTCCCCCGGTGGAATAATCAATAAACGGATAGATGCCATTCCACAGTGTGTCTCCCACGTGAATCACGTCCGCCTCTTCGAAGACCACAGAGATGTCGCTATCGGTGTGGGCGGGGGCATAATGTTTCAACGCAATACTCGTTCCGTTGTGATGCACATGCTGTTCGTCGTTGAATGTGGTCGTGGGAAGTGCTCCTGCTGGTGATGGGGGAAACGTGTATTGCCATGCTTCGACACGGGTCGAGGTGGAAAGATGTTTCTTTGTGTTCTCGTGTGCTGTGATTGCCGCCCCTGCGGAATGCACCCAGTCATTTCCATCGGTGTGATCCACATGCCAGTGGGTATTGATCAGTTGCGTTATCGGGTCCGCGCTCAGATTGTTGAGAGCCTCCACAATTCGTGGTTTCGATACTGTGAACCCTGAGTCGATAAGAAGCTTCCCGTCCTTGCCGATGAGAACCGCGATATTTCCTCCGGAGCCCTCCAGAACACTGATGCCGCGACGAAGAGGATATGTTTCAATCTTTGCCGCCGCCGCATCATCAATCATCGTTGGAACAATGCCCTTTTTCTGCGCGAACAGAAGGCGAGGCAGGAAAGCGGCAGTGGCGCCGAGACTAGCGGCAGCGATGAAGCGGCGCCGAGAGAGATGTAGCAGACTAACGTTGTTCATGCTTGCTCCTATCTGACGTTTGACCTGACTCTTGAGCTCAGAAGCCAAGAGCTATTCGTACAATACCCCGCAGAGCTGAATGAATATTCCAACGTGATGCAGAGCACGCTCCGTTCCATTCGCTTAACAACCAGGTGAGCCACAGCTTCGATGACTACGCCTTTGGAACACTGCCGATTTGGAGAGATCACACACGACTGAGGTGAGATTCAGTCGCTGAACGAGGCCGACAGTCATGCTCCACCGCCCTTGACAGCGAAAATTCCGCCGGCGGATGGCCATCGGCTGACACTACATGCCGAGGGGTTGCTCGGATTCAAACACTCTCGAATTTCCTGCTTACAAGCATCCGCTAATCCAGCAGATCGGCATTGTATTCGTTAGGAACCGTGGACTGAAGTGTGCTCTTAACTCCGGAGGACTTCTTTGAGGTTTGGTTGTCGGCAACGTCTGCGGCGGGTTGACGCCGCAGACCTACTCACCCTTTGAAGACCGAAGCAGGCCGGCGCTTGACTGACAAGTTGAATAGAAATCCTTTTGGAGTTCCAGCGCGACTCGACCCGCACCAAACGTACGAAGATCGCGCGGGCCGTTGGTCCTGAATCCTAATCTCTGATCTATGTGTGGTGCGTACAAATGTCACGAATTGTAAGTCTATTTTGTTCCGTCGTTTGGTTCCTAGCTAGCCCTGCGTCCGCGTGTGCACAAACTCAAGTGGAAGAGACTTTGAGCGGCCCGCACAATCACGAGACCGGGCAAGGACCGCACGGCCGCCTTTTTGGCGACTGGGATGGTGAACGGTCGCGATTGTTTGAGCGCGGCGTCCGCTTCGACTTGCAGTACATCTCCGACTCTCTTTGGAACCTCAAGAGCGAGCAGCCCGAACGCTTTGCCAGTTGGAACCGATTTCGCTGGACCGTGGACATTGACTTCGCCGCACTCACGGGCCAGCACGGCCTCTATTTCCATGCGACTGCGCTTTGGCAAGCCGGCGGTAACCTCGGGGCTTATCTCGGCACATTGACTGGCCCGAGCGGCATGACCAGCCGGAATACGTGCCGCCTCGACTCTTGGTGGGTCGAAAAGCGCTGGCGCGATGACCGCCTTACCGCTCGAGTCGGCCAATTTGCCGGCCAGGACTTTTACGGCGTCCAGCATTACGCCGCGTCCTTCATTTTCGAGCCGATGGGCTACGCCCTCGGCAATCTGTTCACCGACATCGAGTCGTTCGATCCGCCCTCTCCGCCTGCCGCCGAACTCCGCTTCGTTCCGCTGCACAACCTCTATATCAAATCCATGGTCATGGCGGGCGACCCGAATCCTTTCTCTCACAATCCGACCGGGCTCGTCCCACAGTTCCGCGGTACGCCCGTAAGCGTTTCAGAAATTGGCTTCACTCCGGGCAAAAAGGCGACTGCCGTGCGCGCGTTCGACAACGTCGAAACGCGCAAGGGCTACTCCGGCCTCTACCAATTCGGCGCTTCCTACAATCCCGCGAAGTTCACGACGGCCGCCGGAGAAAGACAGTCGGGAAACTACCTGCTCTATTGGATGGCCAGCCAGGCACTCTGGCGTGTCGATCCCAAAGGCGCCAAAGGCCTCGACGGCACTTTTGCCTATGATTGGAGCCCGGGCACCATCAACCGTAACAATTCCATCCTCACCACGGGTTTGCGCTTCAATGAGCCACTCCCTCTCCCGATTCATAACACCATATCGGTCGGTTATGTACAAAATCGTCTCAGCCAGCAGTTCGTGCGCTCTGGCTCTCCACGCTTCAAGACCGAGCATGCCGTCGAACTCAACTCTCTACTCGACTTCGCTCCCATGCTGCTTCTTCAGCCCGTCGTTCAGTACTACGCGAATGTCGGCGGAGGCACGCGACGCGCTGTTGTCTTTGGATTCAGGACAAAGGTGGAATTTTAGGGAACGCAGAAGGGAATCTTTCATGAATATTTGCGCGCTTGCACGAGCGCTGCTTCCGGCATTTTGGTCCTGCTGCTCCACTACGTCGCGCGCAAACTCCCCCACCCACGCTCCATGTTTCGTCCTCGTTCACAAAGGGCAGTAAGGTTTAAGAAGTTCGTTGCGCACTCAGGATATTCTGGTCTGCCACTCGCGCAACGTCAGGAAAATGAGGAAGACATCGGAAATCGTGAAAAGCAACATCGGGATCGAATGCGCATGACTGAACCGGTACATCTGATAGGCGCCGAAGACACCGAAAAGGACGATCGTGAGCGGATAGGCCCATGGTGCGTTCCTCCACAAGGCGATGACGAGAATGACCTTCGTGACGCCGTGAGAAAGCAGAAATATTGAAGCGAACACTTTGTTGGCGCTCAACAACATCGACGTGCGAAGTAAATGGATGGCGATGAAATCCCTGGGATCATGTGAGAGCTCATGTTGGAGGAGAATACCGAGAATCGAGCTCATTGCCGAGGAGTGAATAAACCAGAGGCACGCTCCCCCCATGATTTCGAACAACCCATCGATGCCTTTGGTCGTAATGGTCGCCCGAAATGCAGTCTTGACAAGTATTTGGCCGTACTGCCTCATGAGTTATGACAGCTATCGCGCAGCGCTAGTGGAATGTCGATGCTAGGGAAATCTTGGCATGAGAGCTTGCCGAGCGCCTAAGCCCTAAACGAAGTAGCCGAATCACGGCCTCGTGATGCGAATCAGCATTTGCTGGCCACCGTTCAGTGTGATCTTGTGGTGCCCGTAGAAAGCTGTGGTGCCTAGCTCGCCGATGCTGCCGATCACCGTGTGCGTGATGGTCTTGCGGCCTCGACCGCCCGACTCGATGTCGCCTTCAACATCCACCTTCTCTCCTGACCGTGCGTGATAGAGTTCTACAATTTCCCGAGTCAATGCTTATATCTGTTGCCGTTCGTGAAGGTGAATGACGAATCGGGGCAAAATTGAATTTTTTGGAGCAGACCCAAGTAAATATGGAAGTGCAGTTAACTATTCCTGGTGTGACTGCCAATGGTAAGGCCGCATCGGAAACGGAACTACACTGTGCCGTTCGCTACCAGAGACTCCTCGCTCCCAAACGCGGGAAGATCTAAATGCTTAGTTTCATTTCTTCATCTGGAAATTAGGCATTGACGTCAAAACCCAAAGAGGCATCTCCCATCGAGGTCAATTCCCCTCTTTCTCCCAAATCTCTCTCTGATGTTCTTCCTCCGCGGCCAGTGACCGTACGACGGTAACGCCTTGCTTGTTCAGAAGAAAAATGGTTCCTGTCCCCGGCCGGTCCACTCGCTGGATTATACCTTTAACTATGGCAAGTGGTGTGGGGCCGGACGAACCGGAAACATTAATGACCTCATAGCTCCGAGCCTCCGCTGTCTGCGCGCTGGGGGCACTGCTTGTCGAGACCAACAGGAAGGCGTCGTCCCCGTCACCTTGCACTTTTGCTGGATGCAAGTACTCCGTCTCCGCTGTTAGAACTGGCTCCTTGTATTTCTTGAAACTGATGGTCGCAAATCCGGAGTGGTTGCGGTAACGAATCAGCACTGTCGAATTCCCCAGGTATTGGGCAAAGTCATATGCACCCGGTGCCGCGATCGAAACCTGTCCAACCTCCTGAATGTGCGCCGGATCCGTTACGTCCAGGATAGCCAGCTTTTGCCCGTGATCCTTTTCCAGATACAGGATCACCTGTGCACCATGCGTATGATGAAGGTACATGGCTTCGCTGGGGCCCCGTGCCAATTCTGGAAGGTCCGATGGAAACTCAACAATGATCCTTTTGGAACGTGCGTTCGCGCTCGCTTGAACACTGAGAATCATTCCGAAGATTGCTGCCACCGTCCACTGCTTCATGCCGTTTTTCATTTCATTGGTCCTTTCGGTCTTAGTTGTTGCTGGCGGTTGCAGAATCTGCTCAGGAATAAATCCATCCCACGACACGAATAACTTTCTGCTTACCGGCCGAGCGCTTGAAGGAGCAACAGGACTGCCACAGTCGGAGACAGTCTGAATAGCTTTGAAACTGCCTGAAGAACCAAGGGATAGGTCAACAAGCATTCCTCGCGCGTAGCCCCAGCTTCGCGCAGGCGTCGGAATGCTGACACTCTCTATCTATTCCGTTCAGCTGAGTGAACTATCACAATTGCAGTTTTGTCCGATTAAAGGAGACAAAGCGGCAATACAAGCGCTTCTTGATGTCACCCGCTGTGGCAATAGAAGTGCACAAGATGAAAGGTCAGACATCTCACGCGCATAACGCTGGAGCACAACGAAGGAGGGAGCCAGCCAGTGAGTGATCAGCAAGAAGGCGACGTCGAGGTTGACCTGTCGAGAAGGAATTTCTTAGGGGTTACCTCTACCGCGCTAACCGCCGCGGTCGCTGGACTCTCGGTCCATGGGCAGAAGCCGCAAGCCACACGCCAGGCAGAACGAGATCGGTCTGCAAGTAATCCGGGACAGGAAAACAAGCCGCTGCTGGACGAAAACCCAAATTCAAACCTGCCTCCACCAACGGATCGCGGAGATATCGGACCGGTATGGTATTCCTTCGACCTTGCGCACAAGCGCATCCAGGAAGGCGGCTGGACTCACCAGGTAAACCAGCCCGTGTTGCCTTCCTCAAAGGATCTTCCTGGTGTCAACATGCGGCTCACCGCTGGCAGCTTCCGCGAATTGCACTGGCACACGGCAGATGAGTGGGCGATGATGCTTTACGGCAAGGCTCGCGTTACCGCTTTGAATCCCGACGGCACCATGTTCATCGACGATGTGGGCAAGGGCGACCTATGGCTCTTCCCCGCAGGTTACCCTCATTCCATTCAGGGGCTTGAGCCAGATGGATGCGAGTTCCTGTTGGTCTTTGATGAAGGTGACTTCACCGAAGAAGGTACTTTCCTTCTTTCCGAGCTCTTGGCCCGCACGCCCCCCAGTGTCTTAGCGAAGAATTTTAGACTCGACAAAAGCGCTATTGCTAAGCTGCCTAAGGAAGCGCTTTACATTTTCCCGGCAGACCTTCCCCGATCCCTTGCGCAGGATAAAGCAGTCATTGGAGGACGGCGCGTGGAATCGCCCATCCAGTACACCTTCAAAATGGAGGACATGGCTCCAACGAGGAAAACACCCGGTGGCGAGGTCCGCATCGTGGACTCGCGCAATTTCCCTGTTTCCAAGAATGTTGCCGCCGCGCTCATCAATATCAAACCTGGGGCCCTGCGCGAGTTGCACTGGCATCCCAACGCTAGCGAGTGGCAGTTCTGGATCCAAGGCAAAGGACGCATGACCATAGTTATGCCCGAAGGAAAAGCCCGCACCATGGACTTCAATGCAAACGACGTCGGCTTTGTTCCCAGGGTCGCTGGCCATTACATCGAAAATACCGGAGAAACAGATGCCATTTTTTTGGAAATGCTTAATGCCGACGAGTTTATAGACATCTCCCTCAACAATTGGATAAGGCGGCTGCCTCCGGAAATGGCGAGTTCGCATCTCAATCTTGAGCAAGAACTCATTGCGAAAATCCCGTCGGAAAAGCTGCTCGTGATCCCGGGATAGCAGGGCAGTGGGGACATTGACCCGCCTTCATCTCGCGAGAAAGCGTTTTTCACCGCAGGTTCATCCTCTTAATGACAGCATCTGCGCCTTGCCGTCAGGAACTTGTGATTTATCTCTATTCTTGGACTCTCGGTTGTAATGCTAATCTTAAACTCTCCTCGGGCGTAACCCTGATTGTAGTTTATTACTACTAAAGTTATTCCAAACCGAACGAAGTCTAGATTAGTTCACAGAGCCAGCCAATCAACGCTCCATGGTCATGCGAGGCGGCAAATCGCTACCTGGAATCACTGGTAAGTTTGCCGCAACACTCCGGCCGAATCGGAAGCTCGCGCCGATCCCAACCACCGCCAAGTGCCTGGATTAAGAGGACGGCACTAGACATGCGCCGTCCGAGTATGTTGACGGCGACCACCGCGTCCTCCAGAGCGGCGCTCTGTGCAGTAGTTACCTCCAAATAGCTCGTAATGCCGCCCCTGTAGCGCGTGAGCGAGAGCTCAAGCGATTTTTGAGAAGCCACGACGGCGCGCTCCTGCGTTTCCGCTTCCTTTTCTAGAATCCGAAGCGCGGCCAGATTGTCCTCGACCTGCTGAAAGCCATTGAGGACGATCTCCCGATAATTGGCAACGCTCTCCTTGTACGAGGCAATAGCCTGATCGAGGTTGGCGCGACGCCGTCCAGCATCGAAAATGGGCGCCACGGCCGATGGTCCTGCCGACCAAAAAATGCTCGGACCCGAAAGCAGGGTGGTGATGATGCCGCTCTCGAAACCGGCGGCGGCGTTGAAACTGATTTTTGGATAGTACACGGCTTTCGCGATGCCGATTTGCGCGTTGGCCACGGACATACGCCGCTCGGCCGCGGCGATGTCCGGCCGACGTTCCAGCAATTCGGAAGGAAGCTGAGGAGGAATCGCCGGCGGCGGCAGCGATAGAGGCTGCGGCGGCAGGTGAAAGGACGAAGCCGAAGTCCCGATGATCGTGGCAATGGCGTGTTCGTTCTGGGACCGCAGCACTCCAACGTCGATGGCTTTGGCGCGCGTCGTTTCCAGTTGTGTTGTGGCCTGTTGAACTTCTACTTGAGAGGCGATTCCTCCTTCGAACCTGCTTTGCGTCAGGGCCAAGGCTTGTTCGTACTGCGCGACGGTGAAGTTAAGCAACTGCTCTTGTGCATCGAGGCTTCGCAGTTGGACGTAGAACAAGGCAAGCTGCGCATGCAGGCTTAAATTGACCGTCGCTAGATCGGCGGCGCTTGCCTGCGCCTGGCCCCGCTGGGACTCGACCGTCTTCCGGACGCGTCCCCAAACATCGATTTCGTAGGACATCTCCAACAGGATTTCGAAGTCGCTGTAGGTGGCACCATTGGATCTCAGTCCGGGAGGCCGGTTGTCGGAGATCCGGTTACGAGAAACCGCCGCGGCGCCATCGACTTGCGGATAATACGCCGCCCGTGCGTAGCGCAGCATGGCCCGGGCCTGCGTGTACTGCTCTTCTGCGGCCTTCAGGCTCTGATTCGAGACGTTAATCTTCTCTTCGAGTTCATTGAGCTGTGAGTCTTGAAAAATCGTCCACCACGTGCCGCCCAAGTTCTGATCATTCGGCTCCGCCATTTTCCAATCGGCCGCTTCCTTGTAAGCCGGAGGAACTTCAGCCACCGGGCGTTTGTATTCCGGACCAACCGCGCAACCCGCAATTCCGAGAAAGCTCCCGCCACACAGCGCGGCGATTGATTTCAGCCGATTGGATCGCCTTCGCGTTGCCGACGGCTTCATGGCGCGTCTTTCTGTGCCGTTTGCTGCGTGACTCGCACCCGTTCGCCTTCCACAATCGAGTCCGGTGGGCTGACAATGATTGATTCGTCTCCCTTCAGCCCAGTGACAATCTCAATCGTGTCCCCAAAATCCCGTCCCGGCGTCACCTTCAGCAGCTCCGCTTTTCCATCTTTCGCAACGGCAACCCGCAAACCCTCCGAACGGAAAAGCAACGTGTCCACGGGAATGATGAGCGTCGTGACCTGCCCGGGAACCTTGAAGTGCACTGCGGCGTAAGAACCTGAGAGCAGCCGGCCGGTGGGATTGTCCACATCGACCTCCGTCAACAGCGTGCGAGTCATGTAATTGATCGCGTCGGCTGTTCTCACGATCTTCCCGGGAAACTCCTTGCCCGGAAATTCCGCGAGAGCAAGGGTTGCGGCAATCCCTGGGCGGGTCACTTGAGAATATTCTTCCGGGACATTCACATACACACGCAGGACCCCAGCCTGCACGATGTGAAAGAGGTCCGTCTTCAGATTTCCATTGCTTCCGGAATTGATCAGATCGCCGATATCGGTGTTGCGCGCCGTGATCACCCCGTCAAACGGCGCGTAAATTTTCTCGAACGATTGCAGTGTCTCCAGTCCTTTCACGTTAGCCTGGTTGGCTTGGACGATGGCCTCGTTCGCGTTGTACGTGCCCACCGCGTTGTCCACGTCCTGCTTAGAAACCGCGTTCGTCTTCAACAATTCCTCGTAGCGGTTTTTGGTAATCTCGGACAGCCGCAAATTCGCTTCCGCGGTTGCCAACTTGCTGCGCGACTGCTGAACCTGTTGATCTACTTCCGGGGTCTCGATCTCCGCAAGCAGCTGGCCTTTTTTCACGCGCGCGCCGATGTCGAAATACCACTTCTTCAAATACCCGTTTGTGCGGGAGAAGATAGGAGACGTAATGTAGGGCTGGACGTTTCCGGGCAGGACGATTTCCTGCGTCGGCGCCGAACGCTTCGGCGTGACGACAGAGACGACGGGTATCGCCAAATCATCCGTCTCTTTTTTCAGTGTTCCGCTCGCGCGCAGCCGCTCGGAGACGCCATATGCAAAAATGCATCCCAACGCAGCGGCAAGCGCCACCCCAATCAGCCAGCCGCGCTTCGACTGCCTGCGTTTTTCGCCGTTGGTGGGCGGAGCTTGTGGGGGCGGCGGGATAGCTTGGCCGGTTTCTGCGGGCATGCTCTTGCCTCCTTCGACCTTTCAGTCGCCTTCGGCGACCACGCGTTCCCCGCTGACACGCAGCCGGAAACCGTGAAGGATGCTGAACACCGTCGGGACGAAGAGAAGCGTCGACACGGTCGCGAACAACAGCCCTCCGATCACGGCGCGGCCCAAAGGAGCGTTCTGTTCTCCGCCATCACCCAGTCCGAGCGACATCGGCACCATGCCGATGACCATCGCCAGTGCTGTCATCAAGACTGGACGGAACCGCGTGAAGCCCGCCTCCAGCGCGGCGGCGATGGGATCCTTGCCCTCATTCATTTTCTCGGTGGCGAACTGCACAACCAGGATGCTGTTCGACGTTGCGACGCCCATACACATGATGGTTCCCGTCAGGGCAGGAACGCTCAGCGTGCTGTGCGTTGTAAACAGCATCCACCAGATCCCCGCGAGCGCCGCGGGAAGCGCGGTGATAATAATGAAAGGATCGAGCCAACTCTGGAAATTCATCACGATCAGGAGATAAACGAGAACGATTGAAAAAATCAGGCCGCCCAGCAGCCCTTCAAACGAAGCGTTCATCGTTTGAATCTGGCCGCGAACAACGATTTGCGATCCGCGCGGCAACTTTGCCCGAGCCTTCTCGATGATGCGATTAATGTCCTTCGACACGCCTCCTAGATCGCGGCCCTGCACCGAACCAAAGATATCCAGCACCGGCTGAATGTCGTAGTGCGAAATCTCCGCTTGGCCCGTGCCCCGCTGGATAGCCGCCACATTGGCCAAAATCGAAGAGGGAGAATCCAGACCGCCCCCTGTGGTGACCGGAATATTTTCGAGATCTTGCAGCGTGCCAACGCGATATTGCGGCGTCTGGCTCGCGATCTGGTAGCTGACGTGGTTCCTTGGATCCACCCAGAACGTAGGCGACGTCTGGAAGCTGCCGCTCAACGAGACCAACAGGTTTTGCGCGATATCGTGCGCCGTGTACCCAATCTCCTGCGCCTTTGTCCGGTTGACGGAGACATGCAGGTAGGGCTCATCTCCGGGCTGCTGAATCCGCGCGTCAGCGATCCCCGGCACGCGGCGGACCTGGTCGAGCATCGCATTGGCAAACTCCCGGTTCCCCGCCAAATCGTTGCCCACGATTTGAATGTCAATCGGAGCGGGCAGCCCGAAATTCAGAATCTGGCTGACGATATCGGGAGGAAGAAAGGCAAAGGTGATCCCAGGAAAATCCCTGGCCAGGCCGATGCGCAGGTCGTGCACATATTTGTCCGTGACGTGGCCTTTTTCGTTCAGAGTCACAAAGATGTCGGCGTCCGAATTTCCCACCGGCGCCGAACTAGAATAAGAAAGGTTCAAGCCGCTGTAGGGGAGGCCGATGTTGTCGATGACGCCGGCCACGGCTCCCGGCGGCAGTTGCTTGCGGACCGAGCGCTCCACCAGATCGCAGAGTCGTGCAGTCTCTTCAATGCGAAGTCCTGTCGGACCACGCATATGCAACTTGAATGTTCGACTGTCTACACTTGGGAAGAAGTCCTGTCCCAGCCACGGGAACACCAATACAAGCGACCCCAAACACGCCGCCAAAAACACTGCAACGAACACACGACGGTGGTGGAGAAGCCGTTCGAGAATTCCGTGGTACATCTTGCGGAGCGTTTCGAATCCCTTTTCGAATCGCACTTGCCAGCGCACGAACGGATTGCGGCTCGCCAATGAGTGCTTTTCGACGTCATGTTCATGCCCTCGAATCAGGTACTTGGACATGGTCGGCACCAGGGTCCGCGAGAGGAAATACGACGCGAGCATCGCGAAGATAACGGCTTCCGCCAGCGGCACAAACAGATAGCGCGCCACGCCGGAAAGCAGGAACATCGGCACGAACACGATGCAAATCGAAAGCGTGGCCACGAACGCAGGCGCGGCGATCTCTTGCGCGCCGTCCAGAATGGCGTGTTCGATCTCTTTTCCCATATCAATATTGCGGTTCATGTTCTCGATTTCCACGGTGGCATCGTCCACGAGAATCCCCACGGCCAAGGCCAGCCCGCCGAGCGTCATGATGTTGATCGTCTCGCCGAGCGCGCTGAAGATGATGATGGACGTGAGAATCGCCAGCGGAATGGACACCGCTACGATCACCGTGCTTCGCCAACTACCGAGGAATATAAGGATCATTAGCCCGGTGAGGCATGCCGCAATGACAGCCTCGCGCACTACACCTTGAATAGCCCCGCGCACAAAGATGGACTGGTCCCCGAGGAAGCTGACGTCCAGAACCGGCGGAAGCGTCTTCTTAATTTCCGGGAGGAGTTGCTTGATTCCCGAAATAATATCGAGCGTCGAGTAAGACCCCGCCTTTTGGATCGAGAGTAATGAAGACCTCTGACCGTTCACGCGGACGATGTTCGTCTGCGGCGGAAATCCGTCCCGAACGTTAGCCACGTCGCCCACGTAGATCGTCGTCGTCTCGATCGTTTTGACCGGGATACGATTCAATTCCGCGATGGTCTGAGGAGCGCCGTTAATAATGTCGACGTCGTACTCTTTCAATCCGATCTTTGCTGTACCGGTTGGGAGGATGAGGTTTTGAGCGGAAATTGCATTGACCACGTCAAGAGGCGAGAGGCCTTTGGCCTGAAGGGCAGCGGTGTTCAAATCCACTTGCACCTGACGTTGCTTCCCACCGTAGGGGTAAGGAACTGCAGCTCCGGGAACGGTGACGAGTCTCGTGCGGATGAAGTTTTGGCCATAATCGTTGAGCTGCTGCTCGGAGAGCCCTTTGCCGGAGAGTCCAAGCTGCAGGATCGGAACCGTGGATGCGCTGTAGGTGATAACCAACGGCGGATTTGTACCCTGGGGTAATTGTTTCAACTGCGTTTGCGAAACGGCTGCGATCTGCGCCAGGGCTTTGTCGATGCTGGCCGTCGGTTGGAAGAACACCTTCACCACAGCAACGCCATAGAGCGACTGCGACTCGATGTGCTGGATGTTGTCAACGGTGGTGGTCAGGGAACGCTCCGTTATCGTGACAATGCGGTCCGCCATGTCCTGCGGTTCGAGGCCGTTGTAATTCCAGATGATGCTGACGACTGGAATGTCGATATTGGGAAAAATGTCGACCGGAGTGCGGATGATCGAGAGCGTGCCTACCAAGAAGATCAGAATCGCGAGAACCACCATGGTATGGGGTTGTTTGAGTGCGAGCCTGACAATCCACACGATCCGCCTCTTTCCCTTTCCTTCCCATGCCTTTGCGTCGCCTCCTACCCTGGTGCAGTTCAATTGCCAACCAAAGTTTGGCCACCGTGGCAACCTCCTGAAAAGAGGAGAGGAGCATTAGATTGATGAGATGGATGACCGGAAAGTGCGTGGCGCACGGGCTGTCCACCGGTTTGATTGGTTTCAAGAATTTGTTAGTTGGGTCCAGAGTTTCGACTAGGTGCCAGACCGCATTTCACTACACCGAGGGTGACGTCATCACGGAAGCCTTGGCCCTTCGTGAAGCTCAATGTATTGCCCCGAGTGTGAAACCTCGCTCGACTTGTTTATGCCGCCCAGGCCATTTCGAGATCCTCCTTTCATCCTCCGGCCAGGACACTTGCTGTGCAACAGTTCGGACACTCCGAGTCTAAGAAATGGGCACACGTTCTTCGAGGCGGAAAGGCACTGTAGCGCAACTCTCTTCGGGAGCGAACCTACAATCGCGATTCAGGCCTGAAAACTGACAACATTGTTGACAAGGATGTTGTCGGCTATCTCCCGTACGGAACGAGCCTCGGAGAAAGCTGCCGGCATTCGACTCCCCTCCGAAATTGATTCCCTTCTCAATACCGGATGTCCAGCCACCCGGTCCAAAAATTGATGTTCTTACCCGGAGTGGACTGTCTTAGGAATTCGCCGGGAAAAAAGTGCCCGTACTCTGTGAACCAAGTAAGATTGCGGGTCATTCGCCACCGCAGCTGAGTGGAAACCTGTGTCGCTATGTATCGCGCGTTGCTTTTTAAGCCGGATACGATGACGGCATTAGCCACGCTGTATAGGCCGTCGCTTGTGCTCTCCCGCCAGAAGAAGGCTGGGTTGAAAGTCAGAGAGATAGACTTCCTCGGTTTTAGCTCCACAGAGGGTTGCAATGCGACCAAGTTGCGTCTCGCGAACAGTTCCGCGTAACTGTAATATGGGCCTATTTCATATATCGAGTTAAAAGTGCCCACATCGCGGCTCGAAGGATTCTGATCGCCACTGAGTGCGGCCGCTCGAAGGCCAAACCTCGGGCTCAGTGGAGCTTGCTCAATGCGATAGCCGTGTTCCGTCGAAACGGCCCAGGCGCGAATGTCGCCTGAACGGAACCAGCCCCATTGGAACGTGAACTCGTCGTTATAATCCCAGTGCTCGGTGGTCCCCCACAGTCGTGTGCCAATTGTCTCCCTCTGTTCCTGACCCATGCCTTTGCCGTTGAAGGACACGCTCTTGTTATCGAGCCCCATGTAGTAGAGATCGATGTTTCCGTGCGGCAAAAATCCAAATGGGTGGACAGCATAAACAGCCCAGAAGCCGCTTGCATGATTGGGCGCATCGTCGAAATAGCCTGTATTCTCCGAAGCTGGCCTGAGCGCGAGTAAATCAACGGTCCAGTTTCCCTTCACCAAAGTAAGGCGGGCCCCATCGAGGCTGCGTCGGATATTGCGGCCGTCGCGGGTTGAGACTAGAAATTCTGTTCCAAGAGCGACCTCTTGTCGTCCAGCCCGCAACGTCAGCCTATCCTTGTCGGACGTCCAAAGACGGAGATCGAAAAAGCCTTGATGGACGTACATCTTTTCCTCGTCCAAGCCCGGTCGCGGTCCCCCATTCCTGCCGTTTACCAGGCTGCTGGCAAGTTCACCAAAAAAACGGAACCGTTCGCCCAAGTGAAGATCGGCATGGAAAAAATAGCGCTGCATCAGATATGCATTTCCACTTGGCTTGTCTGACCAATCAGGATTGCTGACGTATTCGCCGCGTTCCCGAATCCAGAAGCCAAACGAGAGATAGTTATTCTCATCTTGACCGAGCGGAATGAACCTGACCGGATCCAACAAGCTGGTTCGACAATCCGGGTTCGCCAAGTACTGCGTATTCTCGTCGTAAGTCATTTGCGGGAAATAGCTGGACACGCTCGGGCAGGTGGGTTTCGGGTCTGGAACAGTTTGCGCCCAAGCGGAGGCGCTCGCGAGAACAAGCGCGGATACACGAAAGAGCAGACGCACTGTCTCTAGTGCCCTTGGGAGTAGACGTAGGACTCGGTAGCCATTTCCATATTTCATTCTGTTCCTCTTTAGTTAGGACTATGTCTTATACGCTGGCGATTTTTCGCTAGCCTGTCGGGTCCTTTCTGTTTAGTGCCAGGAGCCACGTAAGCTAGAAAAAGCAGTTGGCTTGCCAAACTGTCCACCTGACCCATGTGAGTAAGCTTCGCTGCAAAAGCTTGAAATACAGGGAGAATGAAAACGTTTGTGAGCACGTTCTGGAGCTAACTCGCCCCCGCCCCGTCAGCATGCCAACACCGTTCGCGTATCATCAGTTTGCATTTGGCGCCAGCAGCCCCGAGGAGCGGCAATCTCACTGGACCCTAGTCCAAAACTGTATCGCCTCCCTAAAACCATTCCGCAAACACGCTTCTCACCGCGGCTCTCACAATTTTCCTTAGCTCAGCCTTGCACCGGGACGTAAACACGACTCTTTCCGACCCTCTGTGGACCAAGCGAAAGTGGCAAGGATCAGAGGCTTACGCTGAAACAAAATTTCACGATGTCCTGTTAGCCTTCGCACTGGCCGCCTCTGGCCGGATGTTTTCTCCAATTCAATCGAACCGGGCTAGATCCCTACGAAGATGGGCGGAACTGAGGCCCCGGACCATTTGGCTGAAGGCTACCGCACACAAGTATCGCTGGCTTTGAAAGATGATCCGGGCGCACGCGTCACCGGAGAATACTTTTGCATTAAAAGCGCATGGCCCCGGCTCCGGGCGCGCGTTATAGCCGCGTAGGACCATTTGCTATCGGAATGCAAAAAAATCTCAGGGATACGTCTTATGTGATCGGGCACCTCTATTCAAAATCAGACGCAGCACTGGCTCCTCAATGGTTTCGACCACCGTTGTACGCGGATCGGCAACCCCGCTAGAATTTTCAACTCGCAATTGCAAGCCTTTCACCACTCAAGCGAGATTGGACGCTTCCACGTGCATTTTGTTGGAGCGTTGAGTGGCTTCGAGCATTGCTTCGCGTCCTGCCCTATCTGTGCTACTATGAATCTCGCATGAGCACACTGATTTTTACAGGCGGTTTACAGGCGGTTCTGCCAGGAAAGCTTGCAGTCAGGGGCATCGTAGGCGGCCAGTGCGCTGTATGCGAATCTTGCAAACGGCTTGTTTGCAACGATTTATGCTAAGTCGTTGATTTCACGGTTGGGGACGTAGTTCAGTTGGTTAGAACGCTGCCCCGTCGCCTGTTAGAATCCGACACTGTCACGGCCCGCGGCGGTTTGCTAATTCACCCTGACCTGTTCGCACTGATCGATCTTTATTTGTTTTG
>Ga0306920_100000456_pt1 | contig 47408 bp, 40 predicted proteins | sample flu12Cox44000170_FD_204666 | JGI IMG/M metagenome (GOLD analysis project Ga0306920, IMG submission 204666) | Lab enrichment of tropical soil microbial communities from Luquillo Experimental Forest, Puerto Rico - flux4day.12C.oxic.44.000.170 (v2)... | ecosystem: Environmental > Terrestrial >... | reverse complement strand
TACGACGGTGTCTGGGATACTTGGACAGCTTGCACTGCTGCTACTGTGCAGGCGAAGGACGCCTCGGCACAGACGGCCACCCTTACTCTGGCCCTGGTGATTGCCGATTTTCGCGGAAACGCGTTGGCCTGGATGGTGAAGCAACTGAGTGAGCAACGAGAAAAGTACAGAACGGACGTGATTGCCTATATCGAAGAGAATCACAAGCACGAACAGGCTCAGCAGAAATATATTGGGGACCTTGAGCGGTACGCTCGACAGATGGAGCACCTGCAGGCTCAGACAGAGCGCCAACAGTCTTTTCTGAAAACGCTGTTGCTGCTCCAAGCACTCAGTGCCCCACCCGCGCCCCAAGTTGTTTACGTCCAGCAACCGAGACAAGCGCCTGTCGTCAACCTTGGTGTGCACTGCACAGTTCAACCCGTCATAACGGGGCAGACCTTCATAAACTGCTACTGACTCAATGTCGGCACCTCACGCTGGCGAACGAGTGCGTGTAAGACTTGGGCGCAAAATGGGCGCAAAACCCCGGCTTTCTGGGCGCAAATCGAGGGATGGCCGGTGAGTAAGGGCAACCGAATCAACGTGAATTTTGCGGTTTTCCGGAGCGGGCGATGGGAATCGAACAAATACAATCGGCCAAAACAAGGCGTTACTGCCCGTTTCTCAGTTCAATTGGACTCAAATGGAGTCAGATTGGAATTACGTGCTTGGTTCCACCGCACCGTTGCTCACACAACCCTTAAATACAGTGTCTACTTCCCTAACAACGGCGGCTTGCGCAGTCTCACCATTAGCTTCCAGCGTGCTTATAAGTTCATCAAGAATCGTACGAAGACTAGGATTGTTTTTCATGTGCGCCGTAATCAATCCAGCTTGCGCCTTAGTAATAGTTCCTATCCGCAACGCGTTTTCTGTTGCTGATAGCGCAGCATCCCGAAGAGCCTTTTTTGCTTTTACTTGCTGGAGTTCGGCAACTCCCGTTTCTGTCTGAATGTCCGGCACAACTTTTCGCTGCCCGAAAACCGTTTTAAAGAAGTTCATGCGTTGCTCCTCTGGCCTATCTTGTGAAACAGGGATTCTACTAAGGTGACACCAAAAACCACCGTGATGGGTGGTACTCACTTAGGGGGCAGTGGGTCAAATCTCCACGATTCTGCTCTGTGCCACGTCTTAAATTCTTTGCCCGATTTGACGTGCTTAAACATGTAGTATCCTCTGCTGTTTTCAATTCCCCACATCGCAGCAGCTAAGTCACCGTGAAGATTGGATTTCAACGAAGTCACGAACCTGAAATTCTGAAGGAACTGTCTGCCCTTCTTCCAAAGTGAACGCTTTGGTGACGCCGTTGAGTTCTACGCCGAAAGACGTTGACCCAACCCAAGAGATGCGAACTATGTCAACCATGCCGATTCTCCTGAGCCTAACTATAGCCGAAACCGCTTAACACCACCTCGGCCTTCGTGATGCAAGCGTTCAGCTAGGGTCATCGCGAGGGCGGTTTACGTCGGTTTGGAACGTAGCCGAGTACCTCGCGCTGCGAGGATAAGCGGAAACATTCCCACAAACAGCAACAACGACGTAGATGGTTCGGTGACAAGGAATGCTTCCTGAGTAACCTGGCCATCTCCCACAAACAATCCAATTCCTGTGCCGCTGCCGTAATCTTGACAGGGAGATGGTGCGAGGCAGGAGTAGACATAAGGAGTGCCATTGAGGCTTGGAGCAGTGAACATTTGGGCTGATGGGATGAACCTGTCGAGATAGGCTGTGGGTACGTCGATCTCGGCTTGACCGGTAGTTAAAAAAAATGGGATATAGGCTCCGCCCTTTTCAAAAGTTACGGGCGCTGCTTGGAGGGTGCTAGTTAGGGGACCCAGGACTCCCGCGAAGGAGATTGTTCCAGTCACCAAGGGTTCTACAAATCCCGGTAGAAAAACTGACGATGCATCAATAAACGATACGGTCCAATCAAGGTTGAAACTTTCCGCTGGAGGGAGTCCGCCGGGGTGTCCGCTGAACGTTCCGCTTGCAATGATGTTCCATGTGGGGCCCACTGAATCTGCTTTAACCGGGGCCGAAAACAACGCGAGAAGTAAGAGGGCCGAGAGTGCTTTCATGGGGACGTACCTCGGACCGCACTCTATACCAGGACTTGGCTTTTGAATAGGCGAAGGGAAGGCGGCACACAATCGCCTATTGAAAGGTGTCGAATCAAACACATATTGGGCAAGGGCTCATAGTCCAAGATTAGGCCCCGCTTTAACCAACTCCGCGCAATCTCTCTCGGGCTGCCAGCCAACGGCGCACCCTATCGAATCTTCTCGACGACCTGCCACAGATAAATCAGCGCCGTCTCATCACCGAATGACACCTGCAACCGCAAGCCTTCCGTCGTCTCATGGATGGCTTTAACCGTTGCCTCGACGATTCTGCCGCCTGATAGTGAAACTCTCAGGCGATCACCGACCTTATGGGCGCCTATCATGCGCGGATATTATCGTGGCTCGTCTTAAGCTTCCACTCCAACATTTCGGCGCAAGCGAGCAACATCGCGTTTGCCATCGCTGAGCGGCTGGCGGGTTCACACTTTTGCAGCATTTCCAATGCGGTCTTACGCCACGCATCTGCCATTGCTAGGAGTTCTTCGTTCATGTTCCACCTCGGCAATCTGGTGGAGGATGCGGGAGCACATTCTAGCGCGGAAGCCGCATGGCGTCCCGCTTTACTGCTTCTGGATGCCGCCCCAGCATCAGCGTTTTACCTTCTCCCAACCCAAGACCTCGACTGTTTCGCCACGTACGTAGACCACTGTTTCGCCACGCCCGTAATCGAAACGCTGCCATGTGTAAAAGACGCCCAAAGTCCTCTGATTGTCGAACGGATAGGTCTCCAGACGGGTATCATCATGTGCTCTCCTTTATTTGTATCAAGCCCGTTACTTCCGCGGAAACACCCTCGCGGTAGTCGGTTCGCCGCCGTAGCCGTAGCCTCGTCGAGGCTATTGCTCGACACCTCTTATACTTGGTTCTTACGCTTTCTTTTTCCTCCCTGGCTTGATGCCCGCCAAAACTTTCCGGGCATTCTCAATATCGCGGGCCGTCCAAAGCCGGACTCTCACCGTCCCCACTTCTACCACTGGCGGCGGCTTGATCGTTCCCGCCGCAATATGACGCTGGAGTGTAATAAGTGTGCGCCCCAATTTCTTAGCTGCTTGGCGGGTTGAGAGACGTTCTTTCATACATACACCTATCTCATAATTCAGTCGAACGGACAAGGAGCCGCGTTGCACTTTGCGTTGCACACTGCGCGGGCGAAAGGGGGCGAAAGGGGGTGAATCAGAGAGAATGGCGGAGATTGGGAACAAACGGGATAGAGAAAGGCCGTCCAAGCCACAGACCGACGCTCTACCAGCTGAGCTACTCCCACCACTGCAACACAGTTTAACACGCGAAGGGAACGGGAAAAAGAGCGGATAGTCTGTGGCCCGCAACTTGCGAAAGGCAGGTCAAGCGAGGCGTGACAGACTGAGCGTGCCGCACCTACGGCGCCAGATGGATCGTACGTTGGTTACGCAGCGCTCACGCGCTGGGCTAATTTGTGACGCCTACGGCGCTTCAAACAGGGGAGCCGAAGAAAAGAGTGTACGGAGAGAGCAGAGTTCGCAGAGAGAGGTTGCGTGGGCCGGACATGCCGGTGCAAGAGCAGAAACCTAACGTGTCAGACACGGTCCCACAAATTCAAGAGCACTGAAATGAGTGCCCTTCGGGGATTGTTCGGTTAGGTCTTAGCAAGGTGGAAACGCGGGGCGGGAGAGCGACGAAAGAGGCAGAGCGGGTTGTTAGACTAGGGCAGGGGAACGGTTTCGCCGCGCATGAACCCGCAAGCATTGAATCGCAATCATTTTGACCTGCAACTGGCCTATGCGCGGCCCGTGGTTGCGCTGCTGGGCGTGCTGGGATTGCTAGAGTTAAGGCCCGCGAAGGAAGTGGAGCGGCCGCTTTCTTTTCTGATCGCTTATCTAGTAGCTGGGATAGTGATCTTGCTGGTGGAGCGGGCGCTGAGGAAGTACAACTGGCGGCTCCCGTTGATCTGCGACATCCTCGTGTCCGGAATCTTTCTGTACATTACGCCGGAACTGCTTCCAGCGTGGTTTCTCCTTTTTTTTGTGGCGTTTGCCGCGGGCTTTCGATGGAATCTGCGGTTCTCGCTTTCCCTCTGTTTTGGACTGCTCTTGCTCGGGCTGGCGCTGGACATGCACGGTGCTGCTCCTCCGGGCCAAGCGAAGAATTTGCTGTATTCCGTTTCCTTCTTTGCGGCCTCCTTCTTGGGCACCGTGGGGATGGCGTTTCTGGGCGACCGGAACCGGCAATTCGCTGCGCAGCAAGGATTTCTGACGAGAGTTTCCCAGAGCATGCACGTGGACCTTGGGCTCGCGGAATCATTGCGGCTGATGCTGGAAGAGCTTTGCGACGAGTTTCAGACAGAAGGAGCGCTGCTGGCGTATCGCGATACGGATCTGGAACGAATCTTCCTATGGCATCTGAAGTCGGGCGAGAGCGAGCGCCTCTCGCCAGAGAATCTGCCGGTGACGCGGTCGGACGGTTTTCTGCTCGATGATATGGAAGCTTCGCTGTGCTGGAATTCGATGGACGGGCGCGGAGCAGGTTTTGGATGGGACCGGCGGACGGGACAGGTGATGAAAAACCTGCCGCGGATACCCGGCCCGACGCAGCAAGAATACGCAATGCGGAATTTTCTTTGCGTGGCGTTCGACCAAGAGGGACACCCGGCAGGGCGTCTGTTCCTGATCAACCGGAAGGCGGGGCAGGCGGCGTTTACGAAGGCTGACCTGGATTGGTTTGAGACCATTGCGCACCATGTGAGCTCGACAATCGAGAGCGTTTTCTTGTTGCGGCATATGAGGGCGCGAGCGATCGAAGCTGAGCGATCCAGGATTTCCCGCGACTTGCACGACGGAATACTGCAGACGTTGCTGAGTATCGAGATCCAACTGGACGTGCTGAAACGAAAGGTTACCCCGTCGCCGGAGCAGGCGGAATCGGCGCTTTCGGCGCTCCAGCAGACAGTCAAGAACGAAAGTTCGGAGCTACGGCGGTTTGTCACCGACCTACGGCCCCTGCGGGTGGAGTCCGCGGACCTGGTGGACCTGATGCGGGGATTCGGGGAACGCTTCCGGAACGAGGCGGGATTGGCGCTGGATTTACTGATTGATTCCGCGGAATTGCAAGCGCCGGACCGGGTCTGCCGGGAGCTTTTCCAGATTTACCGTGAAGCACTCAACAACATAAAAAAGCATGCGAAGGCTTCCCATGTCGTGGTAAAACTGACACAGGATGACAGCCGGCTCGCCCTAGTGGTGGACGACAACGGCGAAGGATTCAGCTTCGCCGGGCGATTTACCGGGGATGAGCTTGACCGCCTGCGGCTTGGTCCGATTTCCATCAAGGAAAGAACGCGCACGGTCGGCGGAGTTTTGACCGTGGAGTCAAACCCGGGGCATGGTGCGCGCTTAACGATAGAGGTTCCACTCGGCTGATATGGCTAAGACCAAACAACAAGTACGCGTACTCATGGCCGACGATCACGCAATTTTCCGCGACGGGCTGCGGAAACTGCTAGACGGCGATGACGAAATTACGATCGTCGGTGAAGCACAGAACGGCGCCGAGTGCATCAAGATGCTGGCGAAGCTGAAGCCGGATATTCTGCTGCTGGACCTGCGCATGCCGGATAAAGATGGCCTGGCGGTGCTGGAAGAAGTGAATTTTGACCAGATTCCGACGCGCGTGATCGTGCTGACGGCCGCGGAAGACGACCGCGACGTGGTGCGAGCCATGCGGCTGGGCGCGCGTGGCGTGGTGCTGAAGCAGTCTGCGACGGATCTGCTGGTCAAGAGCATCCACCGCGTGCATGCCGGGGAAATCTGGCTCGATAACCGGATGACGGCGGAAGTAATGAAAGCCTTCGCAAAGTCTTCGGAGTCGGGGCCAAGGCGGGAAAAGCCGCTGCTTTCCGACCGCGAAAAAGAAATCGTGCAACTGGTGGCGCAGGGATTTCGAAACAAGGAAATTGGCGAGAAGTTATTCATCTCCGAGCAGACGGTGAAGAACCACCTGCACAATATCTTTGACAAACTCGGCGTTTCCGACCGGCTGGAACTGGCGCTGTATGCCATCCATCACCGCCTGATCGACCACTCAACCTAGCGGCATCCTGGTTTTGCCTGTTTTCGGGAAGGAGCCAAAAACGGCACTTTTGTGCTATTTTTTGGCTTGGTTCTAGTACATTCGTACTTTTTCCACCGAGAACCAATTTGAATCCTCAGTCCTATTGTTCCGTGGCCATACCCCGGATAGACTCAGTCCTTCAATCGGGAGGTTTGCCTTGACCGGGTCAGAGCGCCGTACTACCCAACGATTTTCTATGCGGCTGCCGCTTACCGTGAGATGGACGACCGGAGCGGCAGTTGGCGAAACCATGACGGAATCGCGCGATGTCAGTTCGCGCGGAGTCTATTTCTTTCTTTCGAAGGATGTTAAAGAGGGCTCCCCCGTCGAAATCCTGCTGACACTGCCGAATGAAATTACCCTGGCGGGCCCGGTTCGGGTGCGCTGCCTGGGACGCGTGCAACGGACCGAACCGCGCGAAGAAGGTGCCGTGGGCGTTGTAGCGGCGATCGAGCGGTATGAATTCCTGCGCGGCAGCGAGGAAATGTAGGTTAGGTTTCGCGTAAATAGAGTTTCGGTAAAGACTTCCTGGCTCGCTCACTGCGGAGGCGGGCGGGAATAGCCGGGGTGCCTCGGCCCCTCAGCGGAGCGCCCCGGCAGTTTTTTTGAGTCTGAAGTTATTCTAAGTTGTAAGTTCGGAAATCAAAAATCGATCCCACCTGGTAGTTCGAGATCCCCAATCTAAGAGGCTGAAAGCTAACTAACGTGATCCAATCAGGATTGCGGAAGGATCCTTCGGGCGTTTCATTGAGATATGAGGTTGGAAGTGCGTCGAGGGCTCGCATTGTCCTTCAGGCGACGCCTGTACTTTGGGTCAGGCGATTTCCAGAGCGGGCTCGGACATGATGCAGGTATCCCTTGCCCACGGGAAGAGTTCAGAAGCCTCTCTGGGAAGAGGCGACAGGAAAGTGTGCCATGCCGGAGTTACCGGCGAAGAATACTTCCGGACAAAGCGGAAACGTCGATAGGCCCGCGGCCGAGCGCTTAGCGACGCCGCAGGAATTGGCTGAGTTTGGGAGCATTACGCCTGATCCCGTGATGGAAGCGCAAATTTTGGCTCTTTTCGAAGCACAGATGAAAGAAGAAGTACCCGCCGAAGCGAGCGGAGGAGCAAATTCAAGCACGATGGGAGAGACATTGGCAGAAGCCCGCACGAATACCCCGGTCGAGACCACGCTCGAAACGGCAAAAACGGAAACTACAGGAAAAAAAGCTCGGGAGGCAGGAGAGGTTAAGGCGGCAGAGCCGGAAACTGCAGTAGTTCCTATCCCCCTAGCGGAAGCACAAGCAGAGGCAGAGTTGCAGGCAGGACATCGGGCCACCGGAGAGGATTTGCTCGAGCTTGCCGAGGTGCTGGACCAGCACCGATTGTGGGCGGAAAGCACCGGGAAGGAAGGCGTGCGGGGTGAGTTTTCCGGAGCAAATCTGGCGGGAGCCGATTTGACGGCTGTGAATTTGCAGGGCGCTTCACTGCAGAAAGTAAATCTGCGCGGGGCCGATCTTTCGATGGCGAATTTGCGCGGTACGGATCTGGTGGAAGCGGACCTGCGCGAGACGAACCTGCTGGGCGCGGAATTTTCCGGCGCCAACCTGATGGGCGCGAATCTGTATGGTGCTCAGGGATTGTGGGCGGGGCGGCTGGGCGGGACAAATTTGTTCGACGCGACGTTGCCCGAGGCCGTCTCGGCGCATGATGGCGGCAAGACCATCGGGCAATTCACGCAATCCGCAAGGTGGTTTTATTTGCTCCTGGTTGGATTGTGCATCGTGGCCTGCGGACTGATCGCATTGACGACGGATCTGCGGCTATTGCTGGATGCATCTGCGGCGCCGACGGCGCGCATTCCTAATTTTCTTCCCTTGCAGGGTTTCTATCTGGGGGCACCGCTGCTACTGGCCGTGTTTTATCTGCGGCTGCAATTCCTTCTGCTTCGGTTGTGGGGCAGCATGGGTGCGTTGCCCGCGGTTTTCCCGGACGGGCAAACGCCGGAGAAAGATGGATCGTGGTACCTGATGGGGCCGATCCGCACGCACCTGAAATGGTCACGAGATCCGCGCTCGCCGCTATCGCAAGTGGAGGGGACCGTTGCCAAATTGCTGGCGTATTGGGGAGTGCCGGCGATTCTGTTCTTTTTCTGGCTGCGCTACCTGGTGCTGCAGGATTATCGCGGGACGCTGCTGCACGTGTTCCTGTTTACGCTGGCTTGTGTTGCGGCGTGTGGGCTGCCCCGGATTGTGGCGCGAGTGCTACGGCCGGGTGACTGGAGCGATGAGAGTACCGCCACGTTTGTGAAGGATGTGTTGTCGGCCCTGCGCAAACCGATGGCGGCGGGATTGATGATGTTTCTGTTTTCACTTGGCGTAATTCGTGGTCTACCGCCGGACATGAACATCAGGCCCGAGGTGGTGCGTGGAGATCCGCGGCGATGGGCGGCGACGGTATTTCAGTCCGTTGGTTTCCGGCCGTATGCGGACATTACAGAAGAAAGTGTTTCGAAAGGGCCGGTGAACGCGGCCAGCGATGCATCTCCACAGGAAGCCAATGGGGCGCGGCTGAATGAGATCAACCTGCGCTACGCGCGGGGCTATCGCGCGGCGTTCGCGAATGCGCGGATGTGGCGGGCGAACTTGGAGGGAGCGAGCCTCTCGGAAGCGGATTTCCGGGGAGCAAACCTGCGCGAAGCGAACCTGCGATCCGCGCAACTGGACCGCTTGCAGGCGGAGAAAGCGAATCTGGTGTCCGCGAATGCGCGCGGAGCGGTACTTTCAAGAGCTGGTTTTCAAAATGCGGACTTGTCCTACGCGAATCTCGAAGGAGCAACGCTGACAACGGCGGACATGACGCGCGCGACGCTCTATGCCGTGAATCTACGGCACGCGAATCTGTTGCGCACGCAACTGGCGCACGCGGACTTGCGGGATGTGAAGTTGGAGGATGCGAACCTTTCCCTCGCGCTGCTGGAACAGACCGATCTATCCGCAGCGAAATTGATGGGAGCGAACTTGACCGGCGTGGAGGCCAAGGGAACGATTTTCCTGGAAGCGGATCTGTCGAGAGCAGATCTGCGCGGTGGGAATTTCGCGGGAGCCGTCCTGCGGCAAGCGCGGCTCGATGGAGCGAATCTTGAGGGTGCGGATCTCCGTGGCGTGTTGGGGCTGGAGACCTGGCAAGTATGCTCAACCCACGGTTGGCGCAATGCGCAACTAGACCCCGACGTGAAGCTGGCGGCCGAACAGGGCTGCAGCGGTCAATAGGAGCTGCTGCGGCTCACCGAGTCAGAAGCGGAAGGCCTGGCCTCACCGGGCCAAAATCCCGCACTTCTCGCTAGCGTTCTTCGCCGAAGCGTTTGATGTCTTCGGGGCCTTCGGCAAGAGGACCCATTTCGCGGCCCTGGACCAATTGGCGAATCTGTTCCACGATATCGGGATTAGCAAGCGTGGTGATGTCGCCGGTATCCATTCGGTTGGAGATAGCGGCGAGGACGCGGCGCATGATTTTGCCAGAGCGCGTCTTAGGCATGTCGGGAACGGTGTGGATGCGCTTGGGCCGCGCGATTTTGCCGATCATGGTTTCGATGGTGGCAGTGACCTTCTCGAGGATCTGCTTTTTCGGGAGCACTCCGGGCTTGAGCGAAATATAGATTTCCGGGACGCGGCCCTTTACATCGTCCACGACGGGCACGACAGCGGCTTCGGCGATTTCGGGAATCGTAAGACAGGCAGATTCGAGTTCCTTGGTGCCGAGCCGGTGGCCGGCGACGTTGATGACATCGTCCACGCGGCCGAGGATGCGATAGTAACCGTCCGGTGGAAGCACAGCGCCGTCGGCAGCATAATAGGGCCAATCGCGCCAATCCTTGCTGTGCGGATTCTTGTTGTACTTCTTGTAGTAGTTGCTGACAAAACGATTGGGGTCTCCCCAGATCGTCTGCATGATGCCAGGCCAGGGATTGCGGATACAGATGTTTCCAGCGGCTTGTGTGTTTGAAGCGGCGACCTCGTTGCCTTCCTCATCCCAGATGATGGGATAAATGCCGAGGCAGGCGGGGCCGGCGCTTCCGGGCTTCATGGGATCGAGAGCGGGCTTGGAGGTGCAGAGAAAACCTCCGGTCTCCGTTTGCCACCAGGTGTCCACAATGACGGCTTCCCCCTTGCCCACGACTTCGTAGTACCAGCGCCAGACCTCGGGTTCGATGGGTTCGCCGACGGTGGTCATGTGCTTAAAGTTGTAGGTATGCTTCTTGGGTTCGTCACTGCCAGCCTTGCGGAGCATGCGGATGGCAGTAGGGGAAGTGTGGAAGATGTTGACGTCGAGGCGTTCGGCAATGCGCCAGGGACGGCCGGCATCCGGGAATTGCGGGACACCTTCATAAAGTATGCTAGTGGCGGCGAGAGCAAGCGGGCCATAAACGATGTAGGAATGGCCGGTGATCCAGCCGATATCCGCCATGCACCAATAAACGTCTTCAGGATGAATGTCCTGGTAATACTTGGCGGTGCCGGTGACATAGGCAAGGTAACCCCCGGTGCGATGCTGGCAGCCCTTGGGCTTGCCGGTAGTGCCGCTGGTGTACATCAGGAAGAGTGGGTCTTCGGCATCCATGGAGACGGGTTCGACGACGGCGTTGCGGAAGTCCTTGAGGACGTCGTTCACAAAATAGTCGCGTTCCATGATCATTGGCGAATCTGAAGTGTATTTTTGGGGATAACGCTTCCAGACGAGAACCTTCTCAATGGGCTGGCCTTCTTTTTTAGCGGTCTGGACGGCGATATCGGCACTGGCTTTGTGGTCCACCCAGCGGCCGTTGCGGTGATATCCGTCCACGTAGATCAAAACGCGACTGCCAGAGTCCGCCGCGCGCAAGCCGCAGGCTTCGCCGGAGAAGCCACCGAAAACGACGGAATGAATCACGCCGAGGCGAGCGCAAGCGAGCATGGTGATCGGCAGCTCGGGGATCATGGGCATGTGGATGGTGACGCGGTCGCCCTTTTGCAGTCCGGCAAAATCGCGGAGCACAGCGGCGACTTCGTTTACACGGCGATAGAGTTCCTGGAAAGTGATGACGACGTGGTTCTCGTCCTCGGGTTCCGGAACGAAGATGAGGGCAGCCTTGTTTTTGTATTTGGCGAGGTGGCGATCCACGCAGTTGTAGCAGACGTTCAATTTGCCGCCCACGAACCATTTCCAGAAGGGCGGATGGCTGGTGTCCAGGGTGGTGTGCCAATATTGATCCCAGTGGAGCAGCTCGGCGTATTCGCGGAAACATTCCGGAAAGTTTGTTTCGCTGAAGCGTTCAACCATGTGGGGATCGTTCAGGTTGGCTTGCGCGATAAAGCGGGCCGGCGGACGGATGTACTCCTCTTCCTTCCAATGGACCGCGATCTGGGCTTCGGTCACGCCAGACTTCTTGGTATGAGACTTAGGTTCCGTGCGCTTTCTTACGGAGGCTTTGGCCACGATACTCACTCCCTTAGGAAAAGAGATGAAGACAAACTTTACTAGGGAACGCAAGGCGCGTTCACGCTGCAGGGGGGCGGGGAACCGCCAGACGTGGTAATGGCAGAAGCACAGCCCGCGGAACAAATAATGCTACTCGGCAGGCGTGCGAGTCAATCGTTGGTAGCCGACTTACTTCATGCCACCGACCTCGTCCCAGATCTTGTGACCGTGCGTTTCCTTGAGGAGCAAGCTTCCCACGACGAACGTGATGCTGGCCACGATCATCGGGTAATAGAGGCCGGCGTAGATGTTGCCGGTGCGCGCGCACAAAGAGAGACCAATGAGCGGCAATAAGCCTCCGAAGACTCCATTTCCTATGTGATAAGGCAAGGAGAGAGAGGTGTAGCGAATTTTTGCGGGGAAGGCCTCCACGAGGTAGGCGGCGATAGGACCATAAACCATGCACACATAAATGACCTGGATGAAGACCAAAAAAACAAGCTTGGGTACGTTCGGATTCGGAGCTTCCTTAGCGGGGACTTGCAGGCCCGTCGCTGGGTCAGTCGTGAGCGCCGTAAGGCTGATCGCGCCGGTTACCTTGTTTTGCGCGGACTTCAGTCCATTGATGTTGTTGCCTGCGGCCGCTTCCATGGACTTATAGATAGGGATGTAGGTAAGCACGGCGAGGAGGCATGCGGCCATCATGAGCCACTTGCGGCCAATTCGATCGGAGAGCGCGCCGAAAGCAGTAAAGAAAGGCATGGCACAGAGTATGGCGATTGCCACGATGATGTTCGAAGTCTTTGGATTCACCTTCAAGACGGTTTGAAGATAATACAGTGCATAAAACTGGCCGGTGTACCACACTACGCCCTGGCCAGCCGTTGCGCCGAAAAGAGAGATCAAGACGCGCTTGAGGTTCTCCCACTTCGTGAAAGCTTCGGTGAGAGGTTTGGCCGAGGTCAATCCGGCAGCCTTGATTTGCGAGAAGATGGGCGATTCCTTCATTTTGAGTCGAATGTAAAGAGAGATGCTGACCAGAATGATGGAGAGAAGGAAAGGAACTCGCCAGCCCCAATCGGAGAACTGTTCCTTTGTTATGAAGGATTGCGTGCCGAGAACGACCATGAGCGAAACGAACAGGCCGAGCGTGGCCGTAATCTGAATAAAGCTGGTATAGAAGCCGCGTTTATTATCCGGCACGTGTTCGGCGACATAAACCGCCGCCCCGCCATATTCGCCACCAAGAGCCAATCCCTGAAGCACGCGAATCAGAAGCAAGGTGACAGGAGCGAACCAGCCGGCAGTCGCATAAGTGGGAAGAATGCCAATGAGGGCCGTGGCCCCTCCCATGATGGAGAGGGTTACCAGGAAAGCGTACTTTCGTCCTACAAGGTCGCCAATGCGGCCAAAGAACAAAGCGCCGAAGGGCCTGACGACGAACCCCACGGCAAAGGTCGCGAGGTAAGCGATGAGAGCAAAGGTTTCATTGCCCGGTGGATAGAATTTGGGGGAGAGGACGGCGGCCAGGCTACCGAAAATATAAAAGTCATACCACTCGATCATCGTCCCGACAGAGGACGCCATGATGACGCGCCAGATGCTGTATTCGGCCCTGCCACCTGCCATTGTCATTGTTTGCGTGGCCATGAATCCTCCCGTATTTGGTCCAACTCGAACCGTCGGTAAGCCGCCTAAACGAACCTTGTCCACTATCCGGCACAGCTCTCCGCTTTCCCCGTTCCGCCAAAATAAACGTATGGGAAGGGTTCGGCAACCCAGAAGAGCCCTGGAAACTCCCCGTTCATATACGGGGCCGGGTTTAATGTCAAGTTGCTGTTTTGTTACAACTTGGACGAGAGTGGGAGCGCGATGAAGGAGCTAGTTGGAGAGATCGCGGATCCATACGGTCTTTATGTTGGTGAATTCGCGGATTCCGTAGGGTCCGAGTTCGCGGCCGTGGCCTGACGCTTTGACTCCGCCGAAAGGGACGCGGGGATCGGATGCCACCATCTGGTTGATGAAGACCATGCCGGCTTCCAGTTCGTTGATGAAGCGGTCGCGCTCAGAAAGGTCGTTTGTCCAGGCGCTGGCACCGAGGCCGAAGCGGACGTCGTTGGCCAGGCCGATGGCTTCGTCGAGGCTCTTTACGCGAAAGACGCAGGCAACGGGGCCGAAGAGCTCTTCGCCGTAGGCGGGCGCGTTTTTGGGAATGTTCGTCAAAACCGTGGGGGGATAAAAATTTCCGGGGCCGCCCGAGGGCTTTCCACCGGTGAGTAATTTCGCGCCGGCCTGGACTGTTTTCTGAACGTCGGCATCGAGATCCTTCACAGCGTCGGACGTGGCGAGGGGGCCGACTTCCGTTTTCCCATCGAAAGGGTCGCCCATCTTCAACGATTCCATGCGGCGGACAAATTCTTTCTCAAATTTCTCGGCGACCTGTTCGTGAACGATGAAACGCTTGGCGGCGATGCAGGACTGCCCATTATTAATGACGCGCGCCTTGACGGCGGTGGCCGCGGCTTCCTCCAGATTGGCGCTCGGCATAACGATGAAAGGATCGCTTCCGCCCAGTTCCAAGACTACCTTTTTAATGCGCTTCGCTGCGGCGATACCCACCTGGATGCCGGCTTGTTCGCTGCCGGTGAGAGTCGCAGCGGCTATACGGGGATCATTTAGGATGCGATCCACCTGAGCGGCGCCAATTAAGAGGGTTTGGAACACACCCTGAGGAAAGCCGGCACGAACGAGGATGTCTTCAATTTTCAGACCACATTGAGGAACATTGGAGGCATGTTTCAGGAGGCCAACATTGCCTGCCATCAATCCCGGAGCGATAAATCGGAAAACCTGCCAGAAAGGAAAGTTCCAGGGCATGACAGCGAGCACAATGCCGACCGGTTGATAACGGATGTAGCTTTTGGATGCGGTAGTCGGGATGATTTCGTCGGCGACGAACCTTGCCGCATTCTCGGCGTAATACCGGCAGGCGGTAGCGCACTTCTCTGCCTCGGCAATGGCGGAGGCGAGGGTCTTGCCCATCTCCAGGGTCATGAGATGGCCCAGTGCGTCTTTTTCCGCTTCGAGGATTTCGGCGGCGTTGTTCATCCAGCGGGCGCGATCGGCAAAGGAGGTCTTACGAAAGCTTTGGAAAGCGGTGGCAGCGGCTGCGATTTTTTCGTCTACCTGGGAGTCACTCAGGGGTTCAAACTTTTTCAGGACCTCCCCTGTAGCGGGATTGATTGTGGCGATGGCCATGGGCAGCGCTCCTCAGATACCTAAGAGATTCTAGTGTAAAACCTTACTTTTTTCTAGTAGACATTTTCTTTTCGGCGCGGGGCGAGGCACGCGACGAACATCTTCAGGAAGGGGGAAATCAGTTTTGCTAGAGGAGCCGTCGCAACTGTTCGAGATCGGCGGGCGCGGTGTCTGATACGGCGCAGAAGTACAGATCCGCACTTCGCCAAGCGAGCCACCGATAGCCTTGCTCGGTTCCTGAACCTGCTAAGGGCTTCGCGTCATCGGCTTTCCAGACAAATACGTTTACAAAATGCTTGCGACGGCCGTAGACAAGAGCGGCCACGGTTTTGCCGCTGACAACATCAATGCGTCCACCGGTCAGGCGAAAGCCTTCAGCGGCAAAATCGCGCACAGGAGGCGCGAAGTCGAGTTTTCCGTCGAACCAGGGTTTCACGGTGTGCTGGTCCGTGGATTCCACGTCAACGAGATGCCCCGGCTGCAGAGAGCGCAAGTGGGCATCTATCACCGCGGAAGCAAACGCGGCCTGCTGGGAATGACGCGATTGCAGGGAAAGAGATTGCCACCCCAGAAGCGCGACGAGAAGGGAAGCGGCAGCAAAGGCTGGCCAGAACCAGGCCTTGGACCGGGCAACGGAAGCTGGGGTCATCGCAGGCAACTTGGAGCGCACCCTGCGATGCAAACTTGCGGGTGCGCGTTCGTAGAGTTGCGACCGTTGAAGAGACTCCTGCAGGCTCTGTTCCCTCGCGAGGATTTCCGAGCATTGCGGGCACGATTCGAGATGGCTCTCGAAATTGACGGCACCGGCAGCGTCCAGCTCGCCATCGAGGTAGCCGTGGAGGAGAGTATGGGAGAACTCACAATTCATGCCGAGCCTCCTTCGCAGGTTGGGCGAGGGCGTTGCGTAATTGCTGGCGCGCGCGGGCGAGAGCGGACATGACCGTGCCGATGGGGCGTGAAGTGATCGCGGCGATTTCCTTGTAGGAGCAGCCTTCCAGTTCGCGCAGCACAAGAACTTCGCGGAATGGGGCAGGCAGCCGCTCCAAGGCACGAGCCAAATGTTCGCGATCGCTGGCGGCGATGGCAAGGCTCTCCGGCGTCTCGTGCTCCTGCGGCATGGTCTGTTCGTCCAATTTGGTGAAATCTTCCATGGGATGATTTTTTTTCAATAACGTATAGCAGCAATTCCGCACGATTTGCAGAAGCCACGCGCGGGCGTCTCCGGCACGGAAGGTACCGAAGAAACGATAGGCGCGCAGGATGGCTTCCTGAGTGGCGTCTTCGGCATCCGCGCGATTGTGCACAAGCCACCGAGCCAGATTGAAGGCGGCGTCGAGGTGCGGCAAAACAGACTCCTCAAAGCGAATGCGGTCCTCTCGCTCCACCACGTCCGATCCTCTTCTCTCGCCCTCTCTTTACAGGTAACTGCAGGGGCCTTGATTTTATTCCCTTGCCTGCCATCTTTTCTCAAGAAAAAAGAAATGCATTCATGGACGCGGGTGGGAATAAAACCGAGGGGGAGGCGGTCTCCCTAATTGAACACGTCCGAAGGCGGCGTGAGCCCAGTGACTCTTTCTCAAGCTCGCGCCGCCTATTTCTGGACGAACGAGGAGAACATGGGGCAAAGACACAAAGACGAGATTCTCTACGACCACAATCACGACGGGATCGACCGCAGGGGTTTCCTGAAATGCATGGCCTGGGCAGGGACGGGCGCGTTCTGCGTGATGCAGGGCGGAGTGCTCAAGTCGTACAGCCTGAGCCGCCTGGCGGATTTAGATCCAAGCGAGGCCAAAGGGGAACTCAGCTTCGCGCAGATCAGCGACTCACATATGGGGTTTAACAAGGCGGCTAATCCGGATGTGGTGGCCACGCTGAAGGCCGCGATTGAGAAAATCAACGCGCTGCCAACGGCTCCGGAGTTTTTGTTGCATACCGGCGACATCAGTCATTTGTCCAAGCCAGAGGAATTCGACACCGCGGATCAGATCCTGAAGAGCAGCATCGCGAAGGACGTGTTTTTCGTTCCCGGTGAGCACGATGTGCTGGGCGATGACGGGAAGCAGTATCTGGAGCGTTACGGAAAGCATGCAAAAGGCGCGGGCTGGTACAGTTTCGACAAGAAGGGCGTGCACTTCGCGGGGCTCGTCAACGTGATGAACTTGAAGGCGGGCGGGCTTGGTTCGCTGGGGAACGAGCAATTGGAATGGCTGGAGGAGGATTTGAAAAAGCTTTCTGCAAGCACGCCGGTGGTGGTGTTTGCTCATATTCCGCTGTGGAGCGTGTATCCGGAATGGGGCTGGGGCACAGAAGACAGCGCCCAGGCACTGAGCTACCTGAAGAGGTTCGGCTCGGTGACGGTGCTGAACGGGCACATTCACCAGACGATGCAGAAGATCGAGGGCAACGTGACATTTCACACGGCGGCCTCGACAGCGTTTCCGCAACCACAACCGGGACAGGCGGAGTCACCGGGACCCATGAAAGTTCCGGCGGAAGAGCTTCGCGGGTTCTTGGGGATTACGGAAGTGAATTTTGTGCGCGGGAAGCAAGCGCTGGCGATCGTAGATGCAAAGCTGGGCTGAGCGGGCTGGCTCGATTTGGGAATCAATGTTTTCAAAACTAAAGCTAAAGGAGAAGTGCCATGAAGGGAAAGAAGAAGGTAATTGTATGGATCGCGCCTATTCTTGCATTCAGTGGGTTGTACGCGCAAGCCGGGAAGAGCGCAAATGCGGGACGGAAGGAGTCCGGCTCGGGATCAGAGGTGAAGATTGATAATTTCACGTTTGCTCCGGGCACCGTCACGGTTTCCGCGGGAACGACCGTGCACTGGGTGAACCGAGACGATATTCCGCACACGGTGGTCAGCGACGACAAGACGACTTTCAAGTCCAAACCGCTCGATACGGACCAGGAGTTTTCCTACACTTTCTCGAAGCCCGGAACGTATTCCTACTTCTGCTCCATCCATCCCAAGATGACGGCCAAAGTCGTCGTGCAATGAGGAACGGGCGCGATGAGTCCATTTAACTGGAGGACGGTGCTGCTAGCCAAGCATGCGCTGCACGTCTCGCTGATCCATTTCCCGATCGCACTCTTCATTATTGCTGCGGCGTTGGACGTGATCGGGTATTGGTTGGAGAGGCGAGATTTCGCGACAGTTGCGTATTTCAACTTCACGATTGCCGCGCTTGCGGCGCTGCCGGCGGCGCTCACCGGAGTGTTGGCCTGGCAATGGCAACTCGAAGGCCAGCATTTGAAAGGCGTTTTGCTTTTCCACGTGCTTGCAGCTTTGGGGTCCACGGCCATCATCGGAATGACGTGGTGGATCCACTATCGCGCGCGGATAAAATCGGAGAACTCCTTGCCGACGTGGCGGCTTCTTCTAGAGTGTGTAGGAATAGTGCTTCTAGGGTTGACGGGTCATTTGGGGGGATTTCTTAGCGGCGTGAATAGCTGAGAGATGGATTCGCACGGGCAGAAGGACTTTATTGCCGAAGTGCGAAGGGAGTGTCGGACACTTCCCGAATCGGGATATCAACGAATCATGGTTCCAATGTGACTCCTGAATCTGTGATTCGCCAGCGTATTCGGGAGCGGAACTCTGATGATTGAAAGGCGAAAGGAGCAGCCTAGCGTATTGGGTCGCACTACCCTACCTAGGATGAGTCAATTCTTCTAACACACTCGGTGAGCCGTTTCTTTGTGAAACATATACCCCCTCTGCGATTCCAGACATAAACAGGCTTCGTTGCGGTAGTGAAGAACTCTTCCGTGATGGACAGCTAATTGCTTTCTGGAAGCCTTCCTGTGCTTCACCGAAAGCGGTTGCTGAACCGATGAGTGTCACTGCCATTCGAGAGAGCAAGATCCGCCCGGCTGGGCAGGTGCTGCACTGGCCCACACGCCCACAGCACAGTGGAATCCACTTGCTTCTCATTCTTCTCGACCGGGGAACACTAACTGCCGGCGTTCTGCTCGGTGTGGTCCAGGCGCGCTTGCTGCCTGCACAACAGTTCCGATCGTTCTTCGTGGTCGCGGCGATTATTTTGTTCTTGTGCGGCTTCTATAACATGTTGATCCTCAAACCGATGAGTGTACTCGCGAATTCAGACTATGCAGGGCATCTCGCGGTTACTTTGTTGTTGGCCGGTCCTTTGTTTCTCACAGCGGGCGTCATGGCGTTGTTCCAGGTGGGCAGCCCATTGATTGAATCACTCCTAGCAGGCGGAGTTGCGCTGCTTTTTCTGCTGTTGCCCTGGCTGGCGCGGCGGATGAGTTATCTCTTGGAACGGCCGTGCATGGCCCTTGCGGGAAGCGCGGCGAACCTTTTGCTTGGGGCCATTGGACTATGGATATTGCAGGCGAGACATAAGGCTTCCCCTCCGCTGATTTTCCTGCTGCTCGGCTCTTGCGGTTTGTGCGTGGCCTTGATCGTATTTCAAAGGCTGAAAATCGGGCTTGATGATAGCAAGCCTTGCAGCGTGCGTTGGGAGGATGCGTTTGTAGAAAACATTAGATATTGCCAGTGGCAGGCTGATCGGCGAAAACATCGAATTCCTGTTCATGGCCGCGCCGGACCTGGCGATGGTGCTGGCCGACCCCAGATAGATGGAGCAGGTGCTCTTGAACCTTGCCGTGAACGCGCGCGACGCGATGCCGACGGCGGGAAACTGACTGTTCGAACCAATAATGTGATGATGACCGAAGCAGAAGCGAACAAACGGCCGCGATGGCCGCTGGGAGATTTGTGGTTCTAATCGGCAAAGGGACAGGGCTCGGGTTGGCGACCGATACGGAATCGTCAAGCAGAGCAGCGGATATGTCTGGGTGGGAAACGCGCCTGGCCGCGAGCAACTTTTGAGATCTACTTGCCTTGCTCCAGCAAGGCTGTCGCCGATAAAGAAGAGACGTCTAAGAGAGAAGGCCTGCCTGGCGGCGCGGAGACAATTCTTCTCGTGGAGGATGAAACTGGCGTCCGGGAACTGGCATCTGAGTTCCTAAAGGCAGCGGCTATGCGGTACTGACATTATGCTCGGTATGGGTGGGGAAGGATTGGCCGGGAAGCGGCGAAAGTTACGGTCCGACCTCGGAGTGTGTTATATGACAGGGTACGCCCAACATGCCGAAGACAAGGATCATTTGCCATCCAGTTCTTCGGAGATTTTGCAGAAGCCATTTATGCGACCATCGCTCCTGGAAAAAGTCCGGGAGGCTCTTGCCGTAGCTCCGCGCGAACAGGTAGTCGGAGGAAACAACAGCCGCCTCATCTCACTACCGTAGTTCCTGCGCGCCACGGCGGAGCAATTGTGGACGTTCGGCCACGATTTCCTTGCAGAGGAGGCAGTCATGCGGGACAGGAACAATGGCAGAGGTATCCTTGCGCTTTTCTTGGTTCTGGGCATACCGATTCTTCAGCCCGCCGGCCTCTGCGCACAGGAGGCACACAGGCAGGGCGCGACTCACGACTCTGCCAATGAACAAAGGGTTAACGCAGCAGCTCTCGGCGCGCTGATCCGCCAGCTTCAGTCCCAGATCCAGGATCTGGATACGCAAGTGAAGGATCTGAAGGCACAGCAGCGCACGACCCAGACGGAATCCGCGGAACTACGGAGAGAGTTCGACATAACGAGATCGCAACTGGAAGCCTTGAAGGCCCAGCCCAGTGGAATGATGAGCGCGGCGGCCGCTCCCGCAACCCAGACGGAACAACCTTCGATGGAAGAGCGCCTCACCCATTTGGAAGAGAGTGTGCAGCTTACTGATTCCAAAGTCAGCGAGCAGAGTCAGACAAAAGTGGAAAGCGGATCGAAGTATCGCCTTCGGCTCAACGGGATTCTGCTCCTGAACTTGTATGGCAATGTCGGATCCGTGGAGAATCAGGACTACCCGCAAATTGCAACGGCGCCTGGGCTGCTCCCTTCCGGCGGAGCCTTCGGTGGCAGCCTTCGGCAGTCGCAAATCGGCATCCAGGCATTCGGCCCGACGATCGCTGGCGCGAGGACGAGCGCAGAAATACAGTTTGATTTTGCCGGCGGTTTTCCCACGGTGCCGAACGGAGTTTCGTTCGGGATCATGCGCCTGAGAACGGGAACGGTCCGGTTTGATTGGCAGGACACATCCGTAGTGGGAGGTCAGGACACTCTCTTTTTCCTGCCTCTTAATCCCACGTCGCTCGCGACACTAGCAGTACCACCGCTTTCCTATTCGGGAAATCTGTGGAGTTGGACGCCGCAGTTGCGGGTCGAGCACCGTTTTCATCTTAGTGAGACTTCCAGCCTTTCGCTTTCCGGAGGAATCCTGGATTCGCTGTCAGGGGAGATACCTCCCGTGGAATATAATCGTTATCCGACCTGGGGAGAGCGTTCCGGTCAGCCCGCTTACGCGGGAAGAATTGGGTGGACGCACCCATTTTTTGGTCAGGATTTAACGGCAGGCTTAGGCGGATATTACGGTCGGCAAGCCTGGGGATTTGGACGAAGCGTGAACGGCTGGGCTGGAACCGCCGATCTGACGCTTCCCCTTGGGCCAAGGATTCAGCTTACCGGGGAGTTTTACCGCGGACGAGCCCTCGGCGGATTGGGCGGCGGAATAGGCCAGAGCGTGTTGTGGAATGGGTCGCTGATCAATCCAACCACGGAACTGTATGGCGTCAATTCGCTCGGCGGTTGGGGGCAGCTGAAATTCAAGCTCACGCCAATGTTTCAATTGAACGGGGCGTTCGGGCAGGACAACCCCTACGCAAGTGACCTGCGCGAATTCGCCGGCAACCCGGTTTACTATAAGCAGCCCCTGTCGAAGAGTCAGACAGCATTTGTGAATTTTATCTATCAGCCTCGGTCGGATATATTGTTTTCACTGGAGTACCGGAGGATAAAGACTTTTACTCTGGACAGTAACGCGAACGCTGCAAATAACATCAATCTCAGTGTGGGGTATACCTTTTAGTGCGAACCGTCTATCGGATTTGTCCATTTAGGGCCGCGATTTTGCTTGCCGCGGCATGCGCCGTTGCTGGCATTACGGCAAATGGACAACAGGGCCCTGTCACGATCCAGGTCGAAGTCAAGCCGAGTCCCGCAGAGAAGCAGGCCAAGCTGCCTGCTAAGGCCACTGATGCGTCCGATGTAGTCGTGTGGCTTAAACCCTTGGATGAAGCCGGCAAAGCGTCAGCCGACGCGGAAACGCCAGCGAAAAAGCTTCAACTGGTGCAGCGGAACAAGAGCTTTCAGCCTCATCTTGTCGTGGTTCGTGTTGGATCCATGATCGATTTTCCGAATCGCGATCCGTTCTTTCACAACGTGTTCTCGCTTTTTGATGGCAAAAGGTTTGATTTGGGCTTGTATGAGGCTGGCGCAACCAATTCCGTGCGATTCGACCGGGTCGGCGTGAGTTTTTTGTTCTGCAATATTCATCCGGAAATGAGCGCTGTCGTTGTGGCGGTGGACACGCCTTATTATGGCGTGTCGGATCGTTCGGGGCGCGTAACCATCGCCAATGTGCCGGACGGACGTTACGAGCTGCGCTTTTGGTATGAACGAAGCCTGCCGGAAAGTCTAAAGAGCCTCACGCGTAGCGTCTCCATCGCCGGTGGAAATCGGGAACTGGGGCCTATTAGCATCCCGGAGAATCCGAATTTCTCTACGGCACACAAGAACAAATATGGACAGGAATACACTCCTCCACCAGCTTCGACCTACTCGCATCCTTGAATGAATAAGTAAGTAAGGATGAGAGAAGTAAGGGAATCCGTACGCTAGAGCGAAGCGGCCAGGTCGCTTTCGCAGACGGCGCGAACCGCGTCGTAACGGCTTTCGGCGTTCAACTGGCGCATGATGCGGTGCACATGATTCTTCACGGTGAACTCCGAGAGGCGCATGTTCTCTGCGATTTCCTTGTTGGTGAAGCCGCGCGCGAGCAGAGCCACCAGTTGCTGTTGACGCGCAGTGAGCCCGAGTTTTCGACAGAGCCGCTCGTTCAGGATCATTGCCCCTTCCCGAGTACTGCGGGCAACAAACTGGAACAGAACCTGGCAGAGCTTTGGCGGGCTGACCGCTTCACCGGCAGCCACTCGGCGGACTGCTGCAATGGTGTCCTCTGCGCTGGCGTCTCCGAGGAGGTAACCACTGACGCCGGAACGAATCGCTTGCAGGAATATTTCCGAATCATCATCCATTCCGAAAAGAATGACTTTTCTTCCGGGCATTCTGGCTAGGAACTCATCCATAAAATTCGCTGGAAAAACGGAAGCCGAGGCTTGGTCGGCCAAAAGGATATCGCTTTGCGATTCGACTACCTGCTTACATGCCGGGGGAGAGTATTGCACCGAGCCAAGAAGCGCCAGCTCGGCCTGCTGGCGGAAGATCGCAGACATGGCCTCGCGAAGCAGGCGATTTTCGATAACGAGAAAGAGCCTCGTGATTCCTATCCCGGCAGTGTCCTTCGCAGGTCTCATCAATGTTGAGATGACAAAACACTCAGTGCGCGAAGGCGAATTCCGCGGCGACAAACGAACATACTTCCGGCAGGGCGCAGGGGTCAATCCAGGAAATGTCAACACGTTGTCATCTTTGTGTTGCTTTCCCCTACTTACGCGCGGGTTGATAGGAAAGAAAATTTCCTGAGGCTTTGCACAAGTTGCGGCAAGTTAAGTCAATGTTGATTTGACTTCTGGAGTTACAGTCTGACTTGAACGGGGAAGGCGAACCAGAACGGTGGTTCCATTTTCGGATGTGCGCTCGACCGAAACCGTTCCGGAATGGTCTTGAACAATCTTGCTGACAATGGCGAGACCCAAGCCCGTGCCATTGGGCTTGCCCAAGCTGACGAAGGGGTCAAAGAGCGTGTTGCGGATGCTCCCGGGGATGCCGGACCCATTGTCCTCGATGCGAATCTCGAGGAAGTCGCCGTTCTTTTGCGCATCAATCGTAATGGCGCGGTCGGTTCCACCTGTAGCTTCGCAAGCGTTCAGGATCAGGTTGAAAAATACGCGCTCAAGTTTTCGAGGATCGAACATACCGTCCAGCTCCGCGCCTGGCACCAGAAGGATACGAACGTCACGGAATTCCGACCTTGAATGGACAGCCTCAATCGCATAGCGAATCACGGTGTCCAAACGTGTGGGAACGGGCGTGATGGCGCTACGCTGGTGAGACAGTTCGCGCAGAGAATCGATCAGGTCGGTCATTTGATTTGCGGCGGTCTTGATCTCCTCGTAAATTTCGTTCTTTTTCAGCTTCAGTTCATCGGCCTCGTACAAGAATTCCGCATTAGCGACAACGGTAGCCAGATAATGACGAAGATCGTGGGAAATGGAACCCGCGGCTCGGGCCAAGGCAGCGATGCGCTCCGCTTCGATCCTCTGCTGTTGGGACGCAAGCAATTGCCCGCGCATTTGGGCGAATGAAGTATTCAGTTCTACTACCTCGGTGCTCCCCCGCGGCGTAACAGAATAGGTGAAGTCACCCGCCGCCAGTGCGCGAAACCCAGCGACGAGATTGTCGAGAGGGCGAGTAATGGTGCGAGCCACAAAGCCAAACAGCAAAGCCCCAAACAGGACCGCCAGGCCGCAAACCACGAAGATTGTGCGATTCAGGCGATTGATGAAGCTGTTGACGGGCCCGAGGGGCATCAACACGTAGCAATGAACGGGCGACGGAGAAGAGTCTCGCAGAAGAACAGATGAGTATGCATAACGATCCGTTTCCAAGGTGATCTCGCTGAAGGCCGAGTTCGCAGTAAGAGTGTGAGAACGAATACTTCGTTGGAGCTCCGCCTCATCGCGGGGGGAAAGCGTTGAAGCAATGACAGAATCGCTCGTCGCGAGAGCAATCTGATTGTTCGCGACAAGGGCCAACTGGTTCGCCACGTTGGAATCAATTTGATAGCCGACAGCTAATAGCCCAAGCTGCTGGGAAGTATCCCCCGACCCTGCGGTGATGGAGTGAAGAAAAACCCAATAAAGACGCCCATCGGAATACCACCAAGAAGCGTCCTCTCCCAAGTCCGTGGATCGTTTCAGGTCGCGTTCCGCCGCCGCTGCGGGCCAAACGGGATTCGTCATGTGCAACGCCACGACTTCCCGATTGGGCTTTGCGAGGACGAAGAGATCACCCCCGGCCAGTTTCCAGAAACTCTTGGACCCATCTTGAATGGTCAAAGCGTGTTCGGTGGTCATCAGTGCTTTCAGGATCGGGAGGTCCGCGACCATGGCAGCGGCGCGGGAAAGCTGGAGCTCCCGTTGGCGCTGAACGCTCTCGAATGCACGGACCGACGCCTCTGTGCCATCGCGGACCTGCTGCTGGATTTCCACATTGACGGTATGACGAATGATAAGGAGAAGCGACCCGGTCAACCCAAGGATGATCAGCAGGGTGGCGATGAAGAGTTGCGACCGCAGTCGAAAGTGGGTCATGGTCATACGAACCGCTAGGCGCTGGATCCAGTAGCGGAAGTCCCAGGTACAAACTTATATCCTGCGCCGTGCATGGTCAGGAGAAAGTGCGGGGTTGCCGGGTCTGGCTCGAGTTTCTGGCGAAGGCGGAGTATATGATTGTCCACGGTACGAGTGGAAGGATAATTTTGGTAGCCCCACACCTCGTTGAGCAACTCCTCCCGGGAAACAACTCTCCCAGCGGAAGACGCGAGAAACTTGAGGAGCTTGAACTCCTGGGTCGTCAGCGTCACGGTCTTTCCCGCTCGGGTCGCCTCCATGCCGGTAAAATCTATGCGCGCGTCGCCAAACGTGAGGATTTCGTGGCTTACGGGCTTGGTGGCCACTTGGGAGAATGTTTGCGACTTCGTGCTGCTGCGGCGCATGGCCCGACGTACACGAGCCAGCAGTTCCTTCGGGCTGAAGGGCTTTGTGACGTAGTCGTCGGCGCCCAACTCCAAAAGTAAAACCTTGTCGTCCACCTCGGCGTTGGCGCTCAGCACTACGATTGGCACGGAGGCCGCCAAGGCTTTGAACTCGCGGCATAGTTCCTTGCCGCTCATTCCGGGAAGCTTCAGATCAAGAACGACCACAGTCGGGGTCTGTTTTCGAAATAAATCCAACCCGCTCAGTCCGTCTCCAGCAATATGGACCTGGAGTGAATCCGATTCGAAAAGCCGCTGCAGAGTGCGCTGCATGGGGCGGCTGTCCTCCACAACCAGGACGGTATCCATAAAACAAAATTCTCCTTCCCAACCTGCATGTCCCTTTTCGGGTGACTTCATGGGGCTGGGCGACGCCAGCATGGACTTGTTCCCCACCATGATACTCCCTCCTCTCATCTAGTTATTTCGTATTGCGATTCAATGGAATGACTTCGAGTTAGACGCTGGGCCAGAATCCACCGAATCTGATTCAGTGGCAGGCTCAAAACATTTCCAAAATGCTTCGCCGAACGATGGGCGACGTATTGCCAACGGGCGTTCCGTGCTTCGCGTTGCATATTTCGATTGGAACTCCGGATTTTTCCAATAGTGAGTTGGGCTTTTCCGGGAAGAAGGCGGCTCTTCCAGTATTCGGTCCTCAACTCATGATCTTGGATGAAATCCGTAGCCAGAAAGATATTAAGCAGGCTGCCCGGCCAATCGGAGAGGATCCATCTCACGGAAAACTGTTCGAACCAGGAATGCACCGAATCCGGCAAGGCACCCGCAACCCAACGGGACAAAGGGTGGGGAACCGGACATTCAAAGAGGTGGCTGGTAAGCTCCAGGACAAACGCGAAAATGCGGCGCGTGCCTTCAGAGCGGCCCGCCCGGGCGGTAACGCGCGCCCAGAAATTTTCGTCCTCCTGATGGGCGAGAAGAAACCGGCTGATTTCCAGAAGCCAGGAAACGCGGATCCAGGAACGAAAAGTATGCCGGAAAGAATGAAACACCTGGAAGATGAATGCATCTTCCGGTGAAAGCGCGTCGAACCGGATGTCCTGCAAAATTCTGGGCTGCCGATGGTTCATGCAGTCGCTGGGATGCTCCAGCGAAATCCAAGCGCATTCCTCCCAGAGGGAAGTATGCAGATCGACTTGCCGTTGCCGTTGTACAGCATAGAGGTCGTCGGCCCTGGACGGAACGTGCTGGAGGGGAGTCGTGAAGCACGATTCTCCTGACTTCGTAAGATGCTCGGTTGTATAACCGCAGGTTTGCAGGGCTATTGCCGCAGCGTCCACGTACCGCGGTTCGACGAGAAAATCAAAATCAGTCTGGTGGCGCAAGTGCGGCTCAGGGCAGTAATCGGGAACAAGAGTGAATCCTTTCAGGGCCGCGACAGGAACATCAAATGCACAGAAGGAAAGACTAAGGTGCTTGAACTCTTCCAATAAGTCGTTCGTGCGTTGCCGATTTCGAAAGAGCCGTTGTTCGAGTTCGTCGCGTAATTCGATGCCGAGAAGGGTTGTGGCTTCTGCGGTTTGTAGTTTCCGGAGAAAGTAGAGAGCAAGACCGCTCTGGTCGAGCCAGAGAAGCAAGCGCCGAGTTTCCCGGATACTCAGGCGGCGAAGAATGGCCAGGCCGGAGAAATCAGGATCCGGCCGAAACGAAGAAAGAATCGCTTTTTTTGCCATCCATTTACGTCCCATGGTTTTCTTCGCGTTCTTTGCCGAAAGGCAAGCGAGAATCATCCAGCCCGGTTCCGTCACTAAGGCGGCAGAAAAATGGAACCAGGAACTCCTGATAGGTGCGAGCGTCGATTTGCGCGCCAATAAATCCCAGCAACTCTTTGCGTTCATGATCGACGCAGACGAGGCAAGCGGGTCCTAATCCCACCACTGTCAGTAACTGCGAATCGAGGATCACGGGCTCCCCCAGTGGCCCAGTCGCATCGAGATCGCGAATGACTTTCCATTCAAAGACCGGCTTGTGCGCCTGCTTCGGTTCCCCGTCCAGAGGAAGGGCAGGTAGCAGACTGAAATCATTGGTTTGCACGACCACACGGGCAACTCCGTGTCGGAATCGGGTACGAAGGGGAGTTGGAACAAAGCGGCACAGTAAATCCTGCGGATCTCTGTGGGCGGTCAATTCATGCAGCGACATGATCCGAATTCTCCAGGAATTTCTGTATCGCTTCCGCGGCCCCCTGGGGGGACTCGCCGGTTCGAAATATCCAGCAGCGACAAGCGGAAAGCGCGTTGATAACCTCCGACCGGGCGATTCGCATGTGAGGAAGTTCTTCAGGAAGACGTTCGGCGAACTCTTCAAAGAATTGCCGCGCATAATCACTTCGGCAGGGAATAAAGTGGCTCCCGCGTGTTACGGTTCGCTCTAGGAAGAGAAGCCATTGAGGCTTGGATGAGGTCGCGGCGGCCGAAGAGAGAGTCCGCACCGGATCAATCTCATACGCAAATTCCCCGTTGAACGTCTTTCGTGTCGAATATCCGTGGAGTTCCCTAAAAAAACGAACCGCATCGGGTAGAAGCTTGACAGTCGCAGACAATCCGTAGGCAATCAGTCCGCCTGGAGTTCTGGAGAGATAGCTCCAATCATCTGAAACAACGGCAAAGCCGCGTTGGGCCAAAGCGGCGGACAGCGTGGATTTGCCGGCGCCAGAAGCGCCTGCAACGAGCAAGGCTTTTCCCCTGCGGTCAAGACAAGCGCAATGGAGAGGAGCGACACCCAACGTCGTGCCCAGAACGCCGATGGTGACAGGAAGCAAGCGCTGGTCCCAAAAAGAATCGTCACGGGCGACTGCGGGACAAATCACGCCCATCACCCGCTTTCGCAAAAGATCAAACGCCACAAAGGCTTTGGATTCAATGTTTGCCAGCACGACATGGCGCAGGCCGCGAAAATGGGATAGCGCGCGCTCCTCGCACTTGAACGAAGGGTCCTCCATCATCTCCATCCAGAAGGTGCGCTCCCCACTTGCCGGAGCAGATCCTTGCCAACGCATGGCTTGGCGAAGGATTTCGTGTGAATTTGTCGAAAGCAGGCAGCGAGTTCCCGCGAGGGAAAAGTCCGTGCTGAAGGGCAATGTCTGACGTTCGAAAACGCGCTTCACCATCACAATAAATCACACTGTAGCGCGAAAAACTCGCCGCGGATTGCCTCCAGACAAGAAATGACAGCGGCGTGACATTCTTGTGACAAATTCGGCGGGAGGCATGGCGTAACGTTTTCGAGTCGTTGCGAGACGACCTCGATGTCAAAGAAGGTAGTGTTCTTTTTTCCGTCTTTTGCAAGTTCGGAAGCGACCGCGCCTCTCGGTATCCTCGCGGTGGCTACGCCGCTCTTACGCGCCGGTTATTCCGTTCGGCTTATTGATTCGACGATTACGCCGGGCTACAAAAAGCGCGTCTTAGAGGAAGTGAAAGACGCCATATGCCTGGCGATCTCGTTGGTGACCGGTCCGATGATTCGAGAAACGGTGGAGATTGCCCGGACGGTCAAGGCCTGGAACCGCGAGTTCCCGGTCATTCTCGGGGGTTGGCATCCGTCGCTCCTGCCGAAGCAGACGCTCGAAGCCCAGGACATTGACATCGTGGTGCGTGGCCAAGGCGAGTACACACTTTTGGAGCTCGTCGAGCACCTGGAGAATCGAGCTCCCCTCGATCTGATTCCAGGCATCGGCTTCAAGCGGGATGGAACACTATTTTTCACAACGGAACGGCCATTGCGGGCCATCTTGGATCTTCCGCCGAAGGCTTACCACATCGCTGATTTCGATGCTTACCAGCGAAGTTGCGGCCGCCGATGGGCGATGTATATCTCAAGCCTCGCGTGCCCCTTTAACTGTTCCTATTGCACAAATGCAGGCGTGTATGGACGAAAGTGGAATGCCTTGCCACCCGAGCAATTCGTGGAGGAGACGGTCGATCTCACCAGGCGCTATAGCCTCGAGATGCTTTGGGTGGTGGACGACAATTTCCTCGTGGATCTCGATCGCGCGCGTTTGATCGCGGAACGATTGGTGAGGGCGGGTGCGGATTTTAAGTGGAGCATTCAGGCAACGACGAATCTGACGGCGCGGCTGAGCCTTGAGGACTTGAAATTGCTGCGCCGCAGCGGGCTACACCAGATCTGCCAGGGAGTCGATTCGGGCTCTCCCAGGATCCTGAAGCTCATGAACAAGACATTTCAGGACTACGAGTCCATCTATGAGAGCGCGGCTCGTTGTCTACGGGCCGGCATTCGCCCGTCTTTCAACATTATTTTTGCTTTCCCCGGCGAAGGTGTGAAGGAGCGGCGGGAAACCATCGATTTCATGATGGATGTTTGCCGCAGGTTTCCCGGAGCGGAATTCTGGACCAACATTTTCACACCGTATCCCGGCTCGCCGATCATGGAGCAGGCCCAGGAGCTTGGCATTCATGTCCCGTCTTCCCTGGAAGGCTGGGCCGATTTTTTCCCGCGCTACACCGTGCTTCCTTGGCTGAGCGGGCGCGAACACAAACGTCTGCAAGTCATGCGGGATTATTTGAGAATCGCCTTTGACCGAGTGCCGATCGCTTTGGATACGCGGAAGCGCTCGACGCGACTCGCACAGAAAATGCTTTCCTTTCCCGCGCGCTGGAGGCTGGACCACGATATTTATGGTTTTCCTGCCGAATTGTGGATCAACGAAAAACTGAAGCGCACCGCCATTTCTCAGAAATCGGCTGTGGACGCAAAGCGGCTTGAACCAGCAGTGGGTGAGGCTTGCTGATGAGAGGCAAAGTCGTACTCTTCTACCCGCCGTACGATGGACCTCCTCTGGGCCCACCTCTGTGTTTGCTGAGTCTTGCATCTCCCCTGGAAAACGCCGGTTTCGGAGTATCGATTATTGATGCTGCCGTCACTCCGAACTGGGAACGGAGTGTCTTAGAGGAAACGCGCGACGCTTTGTGCCTCGGCATTTCTGTGCTTACGGGGCCGATGATTCGCGGCGCCGTTCGCATGGCAAAAGCCGCCAAGAAGCAGTTTCCTTCCGTCCCGATCCTCTTTGGCGGATGGCATCCGAGTCTTCTTCCCGGGCAGACATTGCAGGAGCCCTTCGTTGATGCCGTCGTGCGCGGCCAGGGTGAACTGACGCTGGTCGAGATTGCCGAGAAGTTGTCGGGTGGAAACGATTTTCGAGGCACGACGGGAGTTTCCGCGAAGCACCATGGCCTGCTGCAGCACGCGCCTGAGCGGAGAGTTGCCTTGCTCGACGATTTGCCCATGCCCGCTTTTCACCGGGCGGATTTCGACGCGTATGAGCGGGTTTCCGGAGAGCGCAAACTTGGTTACGCGACCAGTGTGGGCTGCCCCTATGCCTGCAACTACTGTACGGACATGGTTTTTTACAAGCGGAGATTCAATGCGCTGTCCGCGTCGCGGGTAGTGGCAGAGGTCACGGAATTGGCCGCACGGTATCGCATCGAAGAAGTCGCTATGCTCGATTCGAATCTTCCGGTGGACTGGCGGCGCGCCTTAGAGATTGCCCAGGGATTTATGGTTGCGAAAGGCCAGTTCCGTTGGACGTTCCAGGCTTCGACGGACTTTCTCTGCCGCATGAGCGACGACGAAGTGCGTCTGTTGGGCGAGAGCGGCGTGTCGCACATGGGATTTGGTACGGAATCCACGTCAGCGGCCGTTCTTAAGCTGATGAACAAGCGGCACCAGCGAGTCAACGAAATGTACGAGACCGCAAGAAAGGCCACTCTGGCGGGAATTCACGTTACTTTCAATTTGATCTTCGGCTACCCGGGAGAAACCGAGGCCGATCGCGTGGAAACGCTCCAGACCATGAGCGATATCGCCCGGCAATTCTGGAATGTCAGCTTCTCTCCGAATATTTTCACCCCTTATCCCGGAATTCCGATCTGGCCTCAACTTCGTGAACTCGGAATGCGTGAACCGCAATCGCTTGAGGAGTGGATGGAGCTTCCACTCGGCCACAACGTACTGCCCTGGCTGCAAGGCGAGGAACTGAAGAGATTGTGGACCATGCTGGAGTTTTTTCTGCTCAACAACCAGTTACGCAAAGCGACGAAAGATCATCCGCGGTTGCGCACCGGCGTCCGCCGCGCGCTGGGATTTCCGCTCCGCTGGCGCATTCGTTCCAACCGCTATGCGTTCCCGTGGGAACTTTGGGTCGGCCGCAAGGTTGAAAAAATCATTACGCGCCGGTCTCTAGTAACGGGGCAGCCGTTGAACCGAGAGGCGAGCGAGGCATGCTGAACGTGCGAATCATCGCCGGAACGGGAACGACGGGAGGCTGCCGTGGCTGAAGTCCTCCTGACTCATTCCTATCACTTGCCCTATGACCGTAAGCAAGTCAAGAAAATGCAGCCTTATCCGCCGCTGGGGACGTTGTATGCGGCGGGTTTATTGCGCGAAGAGGGTATAGCAACGGCAGTGTTTGACGCCATGCTGGAACAGCCGGAAGCTGGATTTCGTGAATCCCTGCGGGTACATCGTCCCAAAGTCGTTGCGATTTACGAGGATGATTTCAATTTTCTGACCAAGATGTGCCTGACGCGGATGCGGCAGCTCGCGTTTGAGATGATCGAAATTGGGCGCCGCGCAGGAGCCAGAGTGATCGTGCATGGTTCCGATGCAACGGACCACACGGCTGAGTATCTGCGCCACGGCTGTGAATACGTTCTGACGGGTGAATCCGAGTACAGCCTATTGGAACTGACACGCGACCTGCTCGCTGGCCGCGCTTCGGCCGGAGTTCCCGGAGTCTGGTCGTTAGCTCAGGAGAACGCTCACAGAGGGAATAAACCTCTTGGCGGAAATGGCCACCATCAGCCCAAGCCGCTTCCTCTTCCTGCCCGTGATCTCCTTGATCTGGCTAAGTATCGTGCCGCCTGGACTCAGAGCCATGGCTACTTCTCACTCAACTTGATTGCGAGTCGGGGATGCCCGTTTCGCTGCAACTGGTGCGCAAAACCGATCTTCGGCGACTCCTACCAACTGCGACCGCCCGACGATGTTGCAGCCGAGATGCAACTCCTGAGGAATGCGTTTGCGGCGGACCATCTGTGGTTTGCCGATGACATTTTTGCTTTGAATCGGCGCTGGATCCAGGATTTCGCTCGCGCAGTCGAGGCTCGCGCTTGCGCGGTGCCCTTCAAGATCCAAGCGCGCGCCGACTTGTTGACGGCTGAAACGGTTCGAGCCTTGAAACGCGCCGGTTGCAGAGAAGTCTGGATGGGCGTCGAATCGGCCTCGCAAAAAGTTCTCGACGCCATGGACAAAGGATTGCGTGTCGAAGAGGTCGTGTCGGCCTGCCATCATTTGCAATCGGAAGGCATTCTCGCCTGTTATTTTCTGCAATTCGGCTACCCCGGAGAAAACTGGGAAGACATTCAGAAGACGATTGCCCTCGTTCGGGAAACCAGGCCAGACGACATTGGGGTTTCTTTCTCGTATCCTCTGCCGAATACGCGATTTTACGCACGCGTGCAGCAACAGCTTGGCGCCAAGAGGAACTGGTCCGATAGCGAAGACCTATGCGTCATGTTCAGGGGAGCTTACACCGACCTGTTCTACCGGGCCATCCGGAATGCTTTGCACGCCGAAGTGGAGGGATGGAAAACGAACCTGGCGTCTTCCACTGAGAGGACCTGTGCGGAACTGTGGAAAGAAGTCGCCGCCCTGGAGCCCACGTGCCGCAATGCGGATGCCACGGAATTCTTGCCGGAGGATGCAGGTTGCGAGGTTTTTCCAGTGGCGGAAAGCGCGCCGTTTGTCCAACTCCGTACCTTGAACGCTTCGGTTGGAGAGGGATGATGGCCGATCTTCTCCTTACCCACGGCTATTTCCTCCACGAAGATCCCAAAGAGCTTCAAATCATGAAGCCTTACGTTCCGCTGGGGCTGTTGTATATCTGCTCTCACCTCAGAAAAAAGGGATTCGACGTCGAGGTATTCGACACAACGTTTTCCACGATGGCGGAACTTCTGGCGCATCTGCGGAGCGAGACGCCTTCAGTGTTGGGTGTGTACGCGAATCTGATGACTCGCAAAAAGGTCATCGAGATCCTTGCGGCCGCGAAAGAAGCTGGATGGCAAACGGTGGTGGGCGGCCCCGAACCGGGCGCATATGTCCAGGAATACCTAGCCGCTGACGCGGATGTTGTCGTGATGGGCGAAGGAGAACTCACGATTGAAGAGGTCCTTCCGGTGCTGCGTTCCCGATCCAGTTCGTGGCTCGCTCAGGTTCAGGGAATTGCGTTCAAGGGGGACGATGGCCTCGTGCACCGCACAGGTCCGCGCCAACAGATATCCGATCTGGATGCTCAGCCCTGGCCGGCGCGAGACGCCGTGGATATTCCCCGTTACGTCCAGACTTGGCGCGACGCGCATGGAAAGGGATCCCTTTCCTTTATTACCGCGCGCGGGTGCCCTTATCGCTGTCGCTGGTGCAGCCATCAAGTTTTTGGGATGACGCATCGCCGGCGCAAGGCGTGTTTTGTAGTTGATGAAGTAGAGGCGCTTCTCACACTTTACGAGCCCGATATGGTCTGGGTGGCCGATGACGTTTTCACGATCCACCACGGGTGGCTGAGAGAATATGCCGCCGAAATGCGCAAGCGCCAGATTCGCATTCCTTTTGAATGCATTTCGCGCGCAGACCGCATGAATGAAGAGACCGCGGATCTCCTCGGGGAACTGGGCTGTTTTCGCCTGTGGATCGGCTCCGAGAGCGGCTCGCAGAGAATTCTGGATGCGATGGAGCGCGGCGTCACGATTGAGCAGGTGCAGTCCGCCGTGTCCCTCTGCAAGGCACGCGGTATCCAGACCGGCATGTTTCTCATGTGGGGTTATGAAGGAGAGGAACTCGAAGATATCGAAGCGACGATTGCACATGTGAAGCGAACGGATCCCGATATCTACTTCACGACGGTGTCCTATCCGATCAAAGGCACAACATATTACGAGAGAGTTGCCAGCTCCGTGGTGCAGTTGAAGCCATGGCATGTTTCCTCGGACAGGGAACTGGCGCTTCGAGGGCGCCACAGCGCCCAGTTCTACGAATTTGCGGACCGACTTCTCCAAAACGAAGTGCAGCTTGCGCGCCTGGAGCGGCGCGGAGAGCGAGGAGCGGCCGAAGAAGAGTTGCGGCAGCGAGTCAGGACGTTACGCGAGGGCTTGTACTCCAATGCAAGTGAGGTACGGGCATGAGCGAGGCGAATAACGTAGCTTGGCCTGCTGCCGCAGCAGTATTTGACCGGCTTGCTCCCGGTTATGACGAGCTTTTTACTCGCTCGGTCATCGGCCGAGCCATGCGTGACCAGGTCTGGGAGAGGCTCCGGCGAGCCTTTACTTCGGGCGACCGGATTCTGGAGTTGAATTGCGGAACTGGTGAAGATGCGCTTTATCTGAGTCGAAGAGGGATGTCGGTCGTGGCCTGCGATGCATCTCCCGGGATGATCGAGGTAGCGGACAAGCGCCGCAGTCTGGAGGCCTGCGAATCGAATGTGGAATTTCACCTGCTTGCGAATGAGGACCTTTCGGCCTTGCAAGCGCTTGCGCCGTTCGACGGCGCTTTTTCAAACTTTTCTGGCTTGAACTGCCTTGCCCACCTGCAGCCTCTGGCCCACGATCTGGGGATTCTTGTGAAACCAGGAGGGCGTGTGTTGTTGTGCCTTTCGAGCCGCGTATGCATCGGAGAATGGATTTGGTTCCTGGTACATGGGCAGGGGGAAAAGGCATTCCGGCGAGTTTCGGGGAAAGCCATAGCGCGATTTGACGACTTGACGATTTCCGTTTCCTATCCAACCGTGAGCCAGATGAAAGCCGCTTTTGCGCCCTGGTTTCGACTGGAAACCCGCCGAGCCATCGGACTTTTTGTGCCGCCCTCGTATGTCGAGAACTGGATGCGCGCACACAGAAGAACTTTTTCGTTTCTGCGGAATCTGGATAGGGCATTTGCGAAGTGGCCTCTCTTGCGAGACGCCGGAGACCACGTGCTTTTGGAGTTCGAACGATGCCGCAATTGAGCGCCGAAATCCAGCAGAAGGAAGACGTCCGCGGCGTAGAAGTCCCAGGACGCCACCCGCATTTTGGTCCCGGGCTGCGGTTGCGTTGCCTAAATTGTGAGAGCTCGATGCAAACATTCCCGTATGGAGCGCTTGCGAACGAACTGGACCCCATTGTCTGCAAAACCTGCTCGTGGGAAATCGCGCAAAGCCAGGGAATCTGGATGGCCTTGCTCCCCGGACGAAAAGACTACTTTAGACAATTCATGAAGGAGTATGGGCTTGTTCGGGAAAGAGAAGGGCGCGACAGCAGTAATTCGCAATTTTATCTTGCCTTGCCGCACCGCGATGTGACTGGCCGACACTCCTGGCAATGGTCGATCCGTTCGAAGACTTACCGATACATACAGCAATCCATCCTCCCCCTGCTTAGCCATGGCCCGAACAGCCCCCTGTCCATTCTCGATCTTGGGGCTGGAAACGGATGGTTGAGTTACCGGCTTGCAAGACTGGGGCACCGGCCGGTAGCCGTTGATCTCCTGATGAATCAGGGTGACGGACTTGCGGCAGCTTCGCATTACCGCGTAGTTTTGCCGTATTTATTCCCGCGCTTCCAGGCTGAGCTGGACCGGCTTCCCTTTGCCGGAAATCAATTCGACTGTTCCATTTTCAACGCGTCTTTTCACTACTCGGAGAATTATGAACAAACGCTGGCGGAAGCGATCCGTTGCGTGCGTCCCGGCGGCATGATCATCATCGCGGATACCCCCTGGTACAGCCAGGAAGAGTACGGCCAGCTAATGTTGAAGGAACGCCGCGGAGAATTCCAAAGGCAGTTTGGATTCGCTTCCGACAGTTTGTCGAGCTGTGAGTACTTGACGGATGAACGGCTTGCAGCGCTGGAAGTCCAACACGAAATCGAGTGGGAAATTCACCGACCGTGGTACGGGTTTCGCTGGGCTCTGCGCCCACATCTCGCGAAGTGGAGGAGGCGGCGAGAGCCTGCGGAATTTCGAATCTACATGGCGCGGGTGAAAGCGCCATGATTATTTTGTTCAACCCTCGTGCCACGAAGCCGCGCAACCGGCGGTTTCCGCTGTCGGTGATGGCGCTGGCGGCTGTGCTCGAAGGGCGCGAAGAATACGAAATTGTAGATGGCAACCTTACAGATCACGCGACCGAGAAAATTCTGGAATTAATCCGTGAGCACAAAGTGAAATTGCTGGGCGTGACGGTCATGCCCGGCCCACAAATGGTTGCCGCGATGGAAAGCTGCCGGGAAATTCGTAAACTGCACCCCGAAATCCCCATCGTGTGGGGTGGATATTTTCCGTCCATCTATTGCGACGCGGCTTTGAATGCACGCTATGTGGACTATGCCGTTCGAGGGCAAGGCGAGGAGACGCTGCTCGAACTCATTGAGGCGATCCGAGGAAAGCGGGCGCTCGAAGGAATCGCCGGATTATCTTTCAAAGATGTTTTTGGATTGCACCGGCACAATCCGGAAAGGCTGATGAAGAGCCCGGATGCATATCCGTGGACCCCGTTCCATCGCGTGCCGGTCGAGAGGTACCTTCGCCCTTCGTTTTTTGGGAAGAGGACCGCGGCGCACCACGCCAGCCTCGGTTGCCCCTTTCGTTGCAGTTTTTGCGGCGTGCATGCCGCTTACGGCACCCGGGAGCTGATGGAAAGCCCCGTTCGAACCGAAGCTATCCTCCGCCATCTGAAAACAAAATATGGAGCGGACTCCATTCAGTTTTACGACATGAATTTTTTCCTCCGCGAGAGTCACGCCGTGGAACTTGCCGAGCGTATCGCGCCGCTTGGCATGCAGTGGTGGTGCGAGGCGCGGATCGACATCTTCAACCGGTATTCGGACGCGACGCTGCAGGCTATAAAGCGCGCCGGATGCACGATGGTCTTTTTTGGTGCGGAGTCCGGCTCCGACTGGGTATTGAAGGAGATGCAAAAGGACATCACCACGGAACAGACGCTAGCGGTCGCGCAGCGCATCAAGGAATTCGGGATTATTCCGGAGTTTTCGTTTGTGATTGGAAACCCACGGGACCCGGAGCGAGACACGCGGGAGACACTTCAGTTCATCCGAAAACTCAAAGAGATCAATTCGCGCTCGGAGATTATCATCTATCACTACACGCCTGTGCCGCAAAGAACGTCCATGTACGGCGAGATCGACGGCAAGGTCACGTTCCCCTCGACTCCCGAAGAATGGGCGACGAAACGTTGGATGGACTTTACGCTTCGGATTGATCCGAACACGCCGTGGTTGAAGCACAAGACGAAAAAGTTGATAGACAATTTTGAGGTTGTAATCAGCTCGCGCTGGCCCACGGTCCAGGATATTCGCGCTCCCCGGTGGAGCCGTACTTTGCTGCAATCGCTGAGCGCCTGGCGGTATGCCTCACGCATCTATACGTTTCCTCGAGAATTGCGCTGGGCACATCAGTTCATCAGCCTGCGAAAGCCCAAGCAGGAGAGCCTGTAAGCGACACGGGCGTCTGGCATGTCTACTCAGCCTTCCACAAGTTATCTGACTCCAAGGGATGGCTACCGGCTGTGGGCCAGCAGTTACGACAAAGAGCTGAACCCGATGCTGGCTCTCGAACGGCGCGTTCTTGCGCCGCTCTTGCCGATGGCTTCGGGGCTGGACGTCGTTGATCTCGGCTGCGGCACAGGGCGCTGGTTAGAGATTTTGAAAACACGAAGGCCTCACCGCCTTGTCGGCGTGGATTGCTCTCCGGAAATGCTGGCTATCGCCAGAGAGAAGACGGACGGCGCGGCCGAATACTTAGAGGGCGACTGTAATCAATTGGTGTACCCGCCTGCATCGGCCGATTTGATTCTGTGCAACTTTTTGTTGAGTTATATCGAAGATATGCCCAGTTTTCTGGGCCGTATCCACAGAATGCTGCGCCCCGGCGGTTCCGTCTTCCTTACGGATCTTCATCCTTGCACCGTATCTGCATTGCAATGGCGGCGGGGAGTTCAAGCGGGCGGTTCCTTTCACGAAATTCAAACACACAATCGGCCCGTGAACGAAATCATCGCTTGTTGTGAGCGAGAAGGTCTTCGTATTCACGCTTGTCTGGAACCGCACTTCGGCCCTGCAGAGCGAGAGATTTTCAGACGAGCAGGGAAGGAGCAGAGCTTTTCGCTGGCTTCCCGGCATCCGGCGATTTATGTCCTTCAAGTGCAGCCGGTTAGGACGCCTCGATCAGCGACAGAACTGGGTGAATCGCGCGATTCGATCGTCACGCTTCGCGGAGCACGAATCGCCCTCAGCCCGCAAGAGAGTTGTTCGGGTGAAACCGTTCTTGAAGAAGGTTGCCTAGCGTTTCTGGGGAACGCCAGTAAACGAATTTGCCATGAAGGAAACACCAGAATCGACGTGGATCTGAGAGGGTTTCTCCTCCTGCCAGGCCTGGTCAACGCGCACGATCACCTGGAATTTGCATTGTTCCCACGCCTCGGAAAGGGAGGCTACCGGAATTTTCTGGAATGGGCAGAGGACATTCACCAACCTGGGCGTTCGCCGATCGCGCAACACCGTGAGGTGCAGCGGAATGTGCGGCTGTGGTGGGGCGGCATCCGCAATCTCCTGTGCGGAGTCACGACAGTTTGTCACCACAATCCCTATGAGGATGTGTTTGGGAAAGAATTCGCCGTCCGGGTGCTTCGAGAATTTGGTTGGGCTCATTCCGTTGCCCTGGATGGAGATCTCGCGAAGAAAAAACGCGAAACACTGCAAGGGCAGCCTTTCATCGTTCATTTAGCGGAAGGGGTGGATGAGGCGAGCGCAGAGGAAATCCATACGCTGCAGCGCGCCGGGGCGCTCGATGAGACAACCGTGATTGTTCACGGGCTCGGACTTGGCAAGAAAGGTAGAGCTTTGCTGCGCAACGCCCGCGCAGGGCTCATCTGGTGCCCCAGTTCGAACACGTTTCTGTTCGGCAGAACCTTGTCGGGAAAGGAACTGGAATCGTTCCCCCTGCTTGCCCTGGGTAGCGATTCGCCGCTTACGGCGCAGGGCGATCTCCTGGATGAAATTCGCTACGCACATGAAATCGTGGGAATCGCCGCGAATGATCTTTTCACTTACGTGATGGAGGGGGCGGCGCAGCTTCTTCGCCTCCGGCATGGTGAAGGTACTTTACGCATTGGAGCGCGAGCCGACATCGTGGCCGTTCGGGATCGAGGACTCTCTCCAGCTGAGACTCTGGTCACTCTTTCCCACCGGGATGTCGAGTTGGTGGTCATCGGGGGCCAGGTACAACTGGCATCAGAAGCACTTATTCGCCGACTGCCCGCCGGGAAAGTCTCTGGCATGCTGCCGCTATCCATGGATGGCATTGTGCGATGGATTCGTGCCCCGCTTCATGAGCTTTTCGACGAAACCACACCTCATCTCCCCGGGAAAATCCGGTTGGGAGGAAAATTGGTGAGCCTTGGCATCGAATCTTGAGGCGCCGGCCTGGCGCTCCGAGGAGTACGGCCGTCCTCATGTGATCCGAACCCTCCCCGTTCTTGTTGTCCATGCGCACTCCTTGTGCAACTGCCGCTGCGTCATGTGCGACATCTGGAAGACGCGAGAAGGACATGAATTTCGTGCCCAGGATCTTGAGCCGCACCTTTCCTCCATTCGCCGATTGGGTGTGCGTTGGGTTGTTCTTACCGGTGGAGAGCCATTGCTGAATCCTGAGCTTCCCGCGGTCTGTTCCATGTTGCGCAATGAAGGGATTCGCCTGACGCTGTTGACGACGGGTTTGCTTCTGCAAAAACTAGCCACGGGAGTTGCGGAGAGCTTCGATGACGTGATTGTTTCGCTGGATGGGCCGCCCAAAATTCATGACGCTATTCGACGAGTCGAAGGTGCCTTTGCACTTATTCAATCTGGAGTCCTCGCGCTCAGGGGACTCCGCAACGATATTCAGATCAGCGCACGTTGCACGGTCCAGAAAGCAAATCACCACTCTCTTTGCGCCACAGTAGAGGCGGCGCGAATTCTTAGACTGAGTGCGATTTCCTTTCTCGCTGCGGATCTTGCTTCCACGGCCTTCAATCGCCCGCTGGTCTGGCCGGTGAGTCGCCAATCGGAAATCGGACTTACCCTTGCGGAACTGGCGGTATTGGAAGCGGAAATCGAGCACCTCGTCGAAATTCAGGTAAAGGAGCCGGAAGGCAGTTTTATTGTCGAATCGCCGGAAAAGCTTCGACGAATTGCGCGGCATTTTCGCTCGCATCTCGGCCTGGAAAAAAACGAATCACCGGTCTGCAATGCACCCTGGGTTTCTGCTGTTGTAGAGATCGATGGCACGGTGCGGCCGTGTTTTTTTCACAAACCCATCGGCAATCTGCGCGACGGTAGCCTGGAAACTGTATTGAATAGTGACACCGCGCGTGCTTTTCGAGAGGGACTGGATGTTGTCAGCAATCCGATGTGCAACCGCTGCGTTTGTTCTCTCCACTACCGTGAATGACTGACCGCTGTCTGGCAATGCGATGCTGATTCATCGCCCGAGTAGAATGCGGGCTCGCCCAAGCTTCCCGCCTCGGGCAAATGGCGAAGATAGACCACAATCGTCCACATTTCGTTGTCCGTGAGTATTCCCTTCGACGCAGGCATGCCAGAGGGGGCAATCCCATTCTGGATGACCCATTTCAATTGGCCGTCGGTATAGCTTTGAACCGACGCCGACTTCAATGACGGGACAGGCGGAGACATGCGATCCGCGAAGGGCACACCCGTGTTCTGGCCATCAAGCCCGTGGCACGCTACGCAGTAATGGGAAAACGCCACCTTTCCGTTTTCGGCACTCTGGGTAGTATCCGCTAACGGGTTTTTGTTTTCCTTTCCCCTGACGAATACAGAATGTTTCGCCCGCGTCATGGCCGAGGTTTCCCATTTGCCTGGGGGAGACACCTTGCAACCGGCCAAGGCAGTGGCCGCAGCAAGCAAGAGTAGTGAAGTACTGCGCGACATCGCCTCGCTCATTCGACTACGTGAACGACAAAAGTCATGGAACCGTGACCCGCCCCGCAGAAGTGGGCGCATTTACCATCGAAGTCGCCGGCGGTTTCCGGCTTCAAGGTGATACTGCCGGTTTGTCCTTTGGGGATTTCAGTTCGCACGCCAAGGTCCTCAATCACCAGGCCGTGGTTCGCGTCCTTAGAATGGACAGCGAGGATGACCTCTTCGCCCTTTTTGACCGTGATTTCATTCGGCTCGAAGGCAAAGCGGCTCGCGGCAATTTCAATTGTCCGGATGTTTTGCCTGCGGCCACCAGCGGCGGACCCTATAAGAAATGGCACCACAGTCAAGAACATTGGAATGAGCATTCTTCGTTTCATTGTTTCTTCCTCCTTGTGCGTCCGTGGTTCACGGAGCGAGGAACTTGAGAATCAGTTGTTCGTCTTCCGCACTCAGCATCGCTCGCACTCGCATGTGGCGAATCGCCGTTCGAGCTTCACGGGGAGAGAGATCCTCCGGTTCCTTATGACAACGGCCACAATTCATCTGGAATTTTCTCGCGCCTTGATCGCTCTTCGACGAAGAAGGGGATTTGGCAGCCGGCGCAGCCTTGGCGGACTTGTTTTCTGCCAGCTGAGCTCCCACGCCCGAGCAACCCAAGAGCAACACCATGCCGATCAATACAAACCGAATCTTCATTTCGGTCCTCCTGGCAGAAGTGGGAACAGAAAATGGTAGGTAATCTGAAAGTTCCAGGAGTTGAAATTACCCGTCGAGCTGTACTGCCTTCCGTAGCTGCCGTTGAGACGCACATCGTGAGGCAAGTAATAGTTCAGCCCAAAATCCACACGATTGGTATCCGCCGCCGGAAGAAAATCCTGCGGGGCGATTTTTCCGCGAAAGAACTGCTGCACCCGAGCAACCAGTTGAAGGCGACTCGACCACGTCGTGTAACTTCTGTCTCTCGAAAGTTGGTACGCTCCTTCAAGCCAGTAACCTTGTCCGTTTGGCGAGTAGGCGAATTCCCCTCGAGTGTCCAAAGGAATCGGCAACGGTTCCCAGCTGAAATATGCGCCAGTAGCGTTGTAGTCTCCATTCTGTAAAAATCGTTGATAAGACCCGCCAACTTCGAATCCTGCGTGGGGAAAAAACATCCCCATGCGCCCCCCTGCCGCGCGGCCGGACTGCAGATTTTCAATCGTGCTCAAGGCCGAAAAGTAAGCGGTGTAGTTCAATTCCCAGTTTTCCTGCGCGGCGATAACGCCACGAAGCATAAATCCGTTGCTCGAACCCGAAGTGCGCGTGCCAATGGGGTAAATAATAGGAAAGTCCAGCAGATTGCGGACCCAGGCCGCGGAATACCTTTCCCCAAACATGTTAAAAGGGACCAAAAATCGGCCCGCCGTAAACGTGACGTGCGCGTTGGCGATGTAATCTACTTGCAGGTAATCGAGGCTGTTGACGAAAGACGCCTCGTATGGCCCCGTCTTACCGTTTTCTCGTGAGATGAAACCCTGCAAGTCGGCTCGAGACTCAATCAACCAATGCTTTCCCAGTGGCACGAGGAGTACAGGATAGAAGACTGGTTGGAAGGACAGCGCTCCCGCGTTTGATGAGCCCACAAACTGGAAGTCCCCGGAAAGAACCGGAGGCGCGGATTGCGCGAAAATCGCCGGCCCGGCCAGCAGCACCGCCAGAATGAATCCCAGGAATTTACTCATCGTGGAGACCGCATCTTCTATCGTCGTTGTCCTGCATGATTCCATTGCACTGCGCTGGTCCTGCCTCTCCCAGGGCCGCCTCGACCTGAGGTCATCTTCAGACTAATTGTTCGCGTAATGTCAGTTGTCACGGGGAAGTCAAACGCAAGTCATCTTCGTGCCCAAACAATTTCTTTACAGGGCATCCCCACTGGAGGGATTAGTCCGAATGAGTACTGCGGCCTGGGAGCGAATTGGCACCCCCGTTTGTTCCCCATTGGACCTACCGTTTTGCTGCCAACCGTAGAAAACTGGGTCGTCGAGGAGAGTGGTATGGAAAAGACAGCACGCATACTCGTTGCGAACCACCCGCGGCTAATGCGGGAAGTGATCGTCGCAACGCTTACGGATCAACCTGGAATCGAGATTGTCGGCGAAGTGTCCGACGAGTCCGAAATTCTCCCCCAGGTACAGGCGACGCTTCCGGATCTCCTCGTTATTGCCTTGGATGAGACAGGCAGGCGCCCGCCTATTTGTGATCGGGTATTGCGCGAACATCCGGAAGTGCGCATTCTCGCGGTTGCTTCCCGCCAGGACCGTACCATCTGCTATTGGGCTTCCTTCCATATTTATTCCAGTGATATCGAAGCCTCTGCCGCCGGTATCTTGAGTGCCGTTCGCAGTACCGCGGCTTGCGGAAGTAAACCTTCATGAGCGGGATTAGATCTCGAGGAGCGAGCAGGTGAATCACTTTCAACGATATGCCGCTGTGTTTGTTCTAGCTTTCGCGTGCTGTTGCGGGCGGATCAACGCACAACAGTATGCGGATCAGCGTTCCTCCCAGGCTTCGGCTGCCCGTCGCGCGGATCCCTCTCAACTCGGCAAAGAAAATGCCGATCGGGTTGCGGCCTCTGCTCTCCAGATTCGCGAAATTCTCGTGAAGGAGCCCGGGCTTGTTGTGGAACTGAAAGGGTGGATTGCCAAGGAGGCGACAGACAGCGGCCAGATTATTGATGACGAGTCCCTCACGGATCAGGCAATCTTCGACAGGCTGGAAGAAGACGTCAAATTCCGGGCTGTCGCTACGCGCCTACTTCAGCACTACGGTTATCTGCTGCCGAGTGTAAATCCTGATTCTGAGTATGGAAAGCAACAGGAACTTGTACTGAAAGAGCGTGCTCGACGGTTGGTGCAAATCGAAGCGCAAGAGGACGCAGAATCGTTAAAACAGAGAAATGAAGAAGGGGCGGATGGAGTTGAGCGCACCAAGGACTGCGATTCACGTGCGAGCCAGAATTGCGACCAGATTCCCGAAGGGAAGCCGAAGCGAAACGTTTATGAAAATGGAGAGCTTCCGGGCGGCAAGCAGGATCGCGACTGGAATCCAGCCCCGCTCATGCCGCCAGCTTCTTCCTCCTCGATCCTTCGTGCGGGGATGAACGGAGACTTGGACGCCTCTTCCTTGTCGGGCGTTAATACAAATGACATGGTCCGGCTCGCAGCGTTAGCGCGCTCACGCGATCCGTTAAGTATTCCGTCTTCATCGGATGGCGCGGAAATCAGGGGTGACTCGCTGGGAAGCGATTCGGCCACGAACAGTGCGTCGAAGCCTCGCTCAGGCTCATCACGATCAAGTTCCCGCGAAAGCGAACGATCTCCCGGGGACTCGAGCAGGAGTAGCGCAACAAGAAACTCCCGAGCGGAAAACGACCGCGGCGCTCCAGAAGGAGCGGTCGTGCATAAGGCCAACCCCTATGCGGACATTCCGTCGCTCTATGACCTTTACGTTCAGGTCCCGGGTCGCGATCGAGCTCCGGAACGATTCGGCGTGGAGATTCTGAGCAACGGAATTCGAGAGTCGGATGCCATCCCGATGGACTTGCCTGTCGGTCCCGACTATGTCGTCGGGCCGGGTGACGGTTTGGCAATCAACCTTTGGGGCGGCGTTTCCCAACGAATGATCCGCACTGTGGACCGCGAAGGACGCATCACGCTTCCGGAGGTAGGGCCGCTCCTGGTCAGCGGGAGAACGATCGGCGACGTTCAATTGACCGTCCAACAAGTACTCCGAACCCAGTATCGCGACATCTCCGCGGACGTTTCCCTCTCGCAGCTGCACATGGTGCGAGTCTATGTCGTGGGGGAAATAGCCAACCCCGGTGCTTACGACGTCAGCTCGCTCTCCACGCCTTTGAATGCTCTTGTCGCGGCCGGGGGAGTAACCGAGCACGGTTCACTTCGATCCTTAAAACACTTTCGCGGAAAGCGGCTCGTGGAAGAAGTGGATGCTTACGACCTGCTGCTTCGCGGTGTCAGCGCCAGCTTGCAGCGATTGGAGAGCGGCGATTCCTTGCTGGTGCCTCCCGCCGGTCCCCAAGTCACGGTGGAAGGCACGGTTCGGCGCCCGGCCATCTACGAATTGCATGGCGAGCAATCCCTGGAAGACGCGTTGGAACTCGCTGGAGGGGTTTTGCCCTCTGCGGCTCTCGAACACGTGGAAGTCGAACGGCTCGTCGCTCATGAGAAGCGAACGATGTTCAGTCTGGACCTCTCCAGTAAGACGGACACAGGCTCTGCGGCGATGCGACTCAGCAATTTCCATATCCAGGATGGCGATCGCGTTCACATTTTCCCGATCGCACCCTACAACGAAGAGGCCATCTATCTGCAAGGTCATGTCCTCCGGCCGGGGCGCTATTCCTACCGCGAGGGCATGAAACTGAGCGATCTTGTTTCTTCTTACGGCGATCTCCTGCCGGAGCCGGCGGGAATCTATGCGGAAATTATCCGGCTCAACCCGCCGGACTTCCGCCCCAGTGTGGAAGGCTTTGACCTTGCTGCAGCGCTTGCGAACCCCGCCAAGGCACCCAATCTGAAGCCGCTGGACACCGTCCGCGTCTTCAGCAGATACGATTTCGAACCTGTTCCCGAGGTCTTGATCGGCGGAGAAGTTCGTTCGCCAGGAACCTACCGTATCTCCGGCCGTGCGCACCTTCGCGATGCTATTTACCTCGCTGGGGGACCTCTGCCCGATGCAGATCTGGTTTCCGCGCAACTTTTCAGGACCGAAAAAGACGGCGCGATGCAGATTCTCAGCCTCAATCTGAATCTGGCTCTCGCCGGAAACCCGGCGGACAACCTGCTGCTTCAGCCGCGCGATCGAGTAATCGTTCATCGCACTCTTACCAGCGTGAATCCACCGACGGTTTATGTGAAGGGTGAGGTGCCCAAGCCGGGGCGCTATCCGCTGACGACAAACATGCACGTGGAAGATCTGGTGCAGGTGGCGGGCGGATTGAAACGGAGTGCCTATACCGAATCTGCGGACCTCATGCGGTATCCCGAGACAGATCAGCAACAAATCAGCAGCGAGTTTGTGACTGTGAACCTTGGGGAAGCCCTGAGTGGGGAAGTAAAAGCCAATCTCGCGCTGCATGATGGAGATGTCCTTACCATCAAACCGATCGCCGGATGGAGTGACATTGGGGCATCGGTAACCCTGCGAGGAGAGGTGCAGCATCCCGGCACTTACGGCATTAGGTCCGGTGAGCGGCTGAGCACGGCATTGGGGCGTGCCGGTGGTTTCACCTCTGAAGCCTATCCCTATGGAGCGGTACTGATGCGCCGTGAAGTCCGCGATCTGGAGATCAAAGCACACAACGAAATGATTGCGCGCGTAAAGGCAGAACGGGTGCAACTTAAGGTGCTGCCCGAAGCAAACGCGGACGAGAAGAATGCAAAGCTGACCGCGCTGGCGCGGACCGACGCCACCTTGAATCAGCTTGTCGCGAGCGAGCCGATTGGCCGTGTCGTGATTCATGTGCAGCCGGGAACAAAGGAATGGAAAGACACGGCTGCGGACGTTACCTTGCGCGACGGCGATGTTCTCGTCGTG
>Ga0306920_100000454_pt1 | contig 47647 bp, 54 predicted proteins | sample flu12Cox44000170_FD_204666 | JGI IMG/M metagenome (GOLD analysis project Ga0306920, IMG submission 204666) | Lab enrichment of tropical soil microbial communities from Luquillo Experimental Forest, Puerto Rico - flux4day.12C.oxic.44.000.170 (v2)... | ecosystem: Environmental > Terrestrial >... | reverse complement strand
GGAGGAGTCCAACAAGACGCCTTATTTCTCCCTGCTGCTGTCCGACGCGCAGCCGCCGATTGAGCTCAATCGCGCGGAGATGGAAAAATACCGGCCCGAGATGCGAAAATTCTATCTCGGCAAGGCGCCGCGCTTCAATTGAGGCCGTGAGGTAACAGCAGGGGCTTCATCATGCCGGTCCGGATCATCGGGATGATCGGGGTTGCCCCACCGAGCGGTAGCGCCACTCTACACGTGATCGAGGGTGGCCTCTCCCCCGGTTATCTCGTCGAGTTTGCGCGCGCGCATGACGATGCCGGCTTCGACCTGGCGCTGGTCGGCTACTCGTCGTCCTCCGCCGAAGGTTTCCTGGTGGCCCTGCATGCCGCTGCGCACACCCGGCGGCTGGGCTATCTGGTGGCGCATCGGCCGGGCTTCGTCGCTCCCACGCTGATGGCGCGAAAGATTGCGACCTTCGATCATCTGACCGGCGGAAGGCTTGCCCTGCACATCATCACCGGCAAGAGCGACGCAGAGCAGGAAGGGGATGGCGATTTCAGCCCGAAGGATGAGCGCTATGCACGCGCGGCAGAATATATCGAGCTGATGAAGCTCACCTGGTCGAGTGAGGAGCCGTTCGATTTCACCGGCCGATTCTATCGCGTCAGGGGCGCGGATTCCGATGTGCGGCCGCTGCAGAAGCCGCATCCGCTCATCTTCTTCGGCGGCGCCTCGCCAGCTGCGCTCGCGATGGGTGCAAGGTTGTGCGACGTTTATGCCATCTATGCCGAGCCGCTCGCCACCACGCGCGAGCGCATGGCGCAGGTGCGCAGCCAGGCTGCGGCTTTCGGCCGCGCGCTTGGGTTCAACGTCTCGCTTCGTCCGATCATTGCCGCAAGCGAAGGCGCGGCATGGGACAAGGCCAACCGCATTCTCGCAGCCATGACAGGCAGGAAGGGGTGGAGCCGCCAGGAAGGGGCGGCCGGACCCGTCGATCAGGCGGGCAAGCGGCTGATGGGCTTTGCCCTCGAAGCGGATGTTCACGACGAGCGGCTTTGGATGCCGATTGCGCGCGCGACCGGCGCCCTCGGCAATACATCCTGCCTCGTCGGCACGCCGGAGCAGGTCGCCGAGGCCATCCTCGAATATTACCGGTTGGGCGTGGATTCGTTTCTGATTCGCGGGTTCGATCCGCTCAACGACGCGGCCGAGTTCGGCCGCGAGCTCATCCCGCGCATCAAGGCGGGCGCGCTTGCGATCGATGGGCTGACGACGGTCGGCACCGGTGCCCATTCCGCCTTATCTTGATGCATGCGCATCTCGAACCAAGTAGGGGCGAGGCATGCCTCGCCCCTACCTCGACGTGTGCCCGCTCACAAATATTTGCCGCGCACATCGACGGTCGATTTGATCCCGATCATCCCGAGATTGGATTTGAGCCACTGATCGGCCCGCTCGCGTCCGATGTCGCGGAGATGAGTGAGAAAATTCCAGTCGGCATTGAGCTTGCTCATGGGTCCGAGCTTCTCCATCACGTCGTCGGCCTCGATGGCATGGATCAGCATGCGCTTGAGACTGCCGTCGGTGATCTGCCCGTCATCGATGAGCTTGGTGACGAATGCGATCGCCCGCATCTCCCGAAACAGCGACGAGTTGAAGCTGATCTCGTTGATGCGGTTGAGGATCTCCGGCGCGGTCCTCGGTATCTCCTGTCGCTCCGTCGGGTTGATGTGGATGACGATGATGTCGGGGGACTGGCAGCCATAGATCAGCGGAAAGAGCGCCGGATTGCCCATGTAGCCGCCATCCCAGAAATACTCGCCCTCGATCTCGACCGCCTGGGAAAAGTTTGGCAGGCAGGCGGAGGCAAGGACGCGCTTCACGCAGAGCTCCTCGTTGCTGAAGACGCGCACCTTGCCCGTGCGCACATTGGTGGCGCACAGGAAGAGCTTCACCGGGCAGTCCCGGCGCAGGCGCTCGAAGTCGACGGTCTGCTCGAGCAATGATTGCAGAGGATTATAGTTGAGCGGGTTGATCTGATAGGGCGAGAACACGTGGGAGAGCATTTCGAAGAACAGGAAGCCCGGCGAGTGATCGAGCTGACGGTTGTGCATCATCAGGTCATACCACGATGGCCGCAGAAGGCTTGAGCAGGCGACAGCGGCGACGCGGCCCCAGAACTCGGCGAGCGCGCTGATTGCGCCCTCGCGGCCGGCCACCGTGAGGCCGTGTGCCAGCACCACAGCATTCATTGCGCCGGCGCTGGTTGCGGTCACGCCGTCGAGCTCGAAACTTGGCTCCTCGAGCAGGCGCTCGATCACGCCCCAGGTGAAAGCGCCATGAGTGCCGCCGCCCTGCAGCGCGAGATTGGCGATCTTGGTTTCCGCCGTCATCGGGGAGCTTTCATTGTTGTCGGCAGCGGTCTGCAGCCACCTCGCGGCGCATTGCGGGGGCGCATCGGAGCCGGAATGGCTGCGTGATTACGGACGCAATCTGGGGCGTGCGCGCAATGCAAGCTTCCCTGCGGGCGTCATCATTCATGCGAGCTGATGTTGCGCGTCCCATCCGGCATTCGACGATATTTCATGAATGGGTGCAAGCGTTTGAAGGATGGACATGAATGCCGCTACGAAGCATATCGGCGACCCTTCACGAGCGAGGTGATCTGCTCTGCGGTGGCGTTTAAGGTACTGTGATTGAACCCTATTGCCCGATAAGCGTTGGCTGACGCGTTGCCCAGCTCAGAAGGAGGTTCGAACATGAGTGTCAAGGATGCCAAGTCATCGCGGCTGGCCGCGCTCACAACCCCCACCGACCTCAAGCCGAATGCGGTGCGCGACATTTCCGGCGCACTGAATATTCTTTTGGCGGATATGTTCGCGCTGTATGTGAAGACCAAGAATTTTCACTGGCATGTCTCCGGTCCACACTTCCGCGACTATCACCTGCTGCTCGACGAGCAGGCAACTCAGATATTTGCCACGACCGATGACATTGCCGAGCGCGTGCGCAAGGTCGGAGGCACTACGCTGCGCTCGATCGGCCATATCGGCCGCCTCCAGCGCGTGCTCGACAACGATGCCGATTTCGTCACGCCGCTCGACATGCTCGCCGAGCTGCGCGAGGACAACAAGCAGCTGGCGGCAAACCTGCGCGAGACGCACGGGATTTGCGATGAGCAGGACGATGTGGCAACCGCGAGCATGATCGAGGTGTGGATCGACGAGGCCGAGCGGCGTACCTGGTTCCTTTTCGAGGCAGGCCGCCACAGTGACTCCCCCAATTGAGATACTCGTGAACTGATGCGGCTTCGGGCGAGCAACGCGAGCATGCGTTGTCGTGGGTCAGTGCCATGACGCTGGCGCTGCCCCTTATTGCACCGGCGGTGCTGGCTGCATTCCTGGCCTCGCTGGTCGAGGCAGTGGAGGCGCTCACCATCGTGCTCGCCGTTGCAGCCGTGCGCGGCTGGCGACCGGCCGGGTTGGGCGCGATTGCCGGCCTGCTGCTCCTCATCATCCTGGTGGTGGTGCTGGGACCAGTTCTCGAGCTCGTCCAGCTGCGTGTCCTTCAGCTCACGATCGGGGTTCTGCTGCTGGCGTTCGGGCTGCGCTGGTTGAGCAAGGCTGTGCTGCGGTCGGCAGGCATTATCCCGCTGCATGACGAGGTCAAGGCGTTCGCGGCCGAGACAGCCGAGTTGCAGGAGCAGGCGCGCCGGCATGAGCTGCGGCTCGATTGGCTTGCGGGGCTGGCAAGCTTCAAGGCGGTGCTGCTCGAAGGGCTCGAAGTGGTGTTCATCGTGATTGCCGTGGGCTCCGGCCGTGGCTTGCTTGTTCCGGCGAGTGCCGGTGCGCTGGCGGCATGCCTTCTGGTCGCCGCTATCGGCCTTGTGGTTCACCGTCCGCTGGCCCGGGTGCCCGAGAACATGCTCAAGTTTGCGGTGGGCGTGCTGCTCTGTGCGTTCGGCATTTTCTGGATCGGGGAGGGCGTCGGCGTCCCCTGGCCGGGAGAGGACCTCTCGATCGTCGTCCTTGCCGTGCTGTTGCTCGCTGCTGCGCTCACCGCCGTGCCGATCACACGGCGCGTCCACGCCCAGGCTTTGCGATAAGGCCGCCGGCCCGCCAACTGCGGCAGACGTTTACACCAGTGAGGAGAAAGTCATGCAGGCTCAAGCCTACTTGTTTTTTGATGGCCGCTGCGAGGAAGCACTCGAGTTCTACAAGCAGGCGGTCGGTGCCGAGGTCGGCACGCTGATGCGATTCAAGGAGAGCCCCGATAAGGGCATGATCGCCCCGGGCTCTGAGAACAAGGTCATGCACGCGCAGTTTCGGATCGGCGATACCAGCGTGCTGGCCTCCGATGGTCGCTGCCAGGGGCAGCCGAAGTTCGAAGGCTTTGCGCTCGCCATCTCGGCCACGACCGAAGCCGAAGCCGAGAAGGTGTTTGCTGCGCTGAGTGATGGCGGCAACGTCACGATGCCCCTGACCAGGACTTTCTTCTCGCCCCGGTTCGGCATGCTGGCTGACCGCTTCGGCGTCCACTGGATGGTATTGGTAGAGCAATAGGCCGCGGAACAATCGGACATAATTTCGCAACACAATTCGCGCACTGATCACCGCAATTTTCAAAGTTTCACAACAGGAGTAATATCATGACAGTCGAGCTTTATGTGTTCCCGCCGTCCCCGCGCGCCTTCCGGGTGATGGCAGTTGCCAACCACCTCGGCATCGAGACCAAGCTACGCATTGTCGATCTGCCGAAAGGGGAGACGAGGACGCCGGAATTCGCGACGCTCAACCCGAACATGCGCATGCCGGTGCTCAAGGAGGGCGATTACGTGTTGTGGGAATCCGGCGCCATCATGCAGTATCTCGCGGGCAAGAAGCCGGAGAGCGGACTCCTCGGCGCAAGTGAGCGCGAGCGTCTCGACATCACGCGCTGGCAGCTGTGGGACGTCGCGCACTGGGATCCGGCTTGTGCCGTGTTCGCCTTCGAATATCTGGTCAAACCGATTATCCTGAAGTCCGGCGAGCCCGATCCGGCGGCGATTGCCAAGGGCACGGAGCTGTTTCACAATTTTGCGAAGGTCCTGGACGGTCAGCTCAAAGGGCGCAAATTCATTACCGGCGAGCGGCTCACGCTGGCGGATTTCTCGATCGGAGCCGCAATGAACATTGCCGAGCCGGCACGCTTTCCGGTCGAGCCCTACGGCGAGATCAGGCGCTGGTACGGGACCCTACGCGCGCTCCCTGCCTGGCAGCGGACGCTCGTGCAATGCGCCATGCCGGCAGCCGCTGCCGCCTGAGCGCATCCCACAAAACCCGCCCGCAAATATTGCAGGGGCGAGGCCTGCCTCGCCCCTGCAAGTTTTCGAGTTCAGCTGTAATATCTCAGCCATAAGTTGATGGGTGAGACTGTGAGCATCAGGGTCGTAGCTTCGGGCGCCCTCCGCCCGCTTGCCAATTACAGCGAGGCGTTCGTCGCGGGCGATCTCGTCTTTGCCGCGGGCCAGCTTGCAAGCGACTTCAAGGAGGGCATCGCGGCGCAGGCGCACAGGCATCCGAGCTTTCCCTATTACGGTTCGGATATCGAGCTGCAGACGACCTACGTGCTGGAAAACCTGAAAAAGACTTTCAAAGCAGCCGGCTCCTCGCTTGATCATGCGGTCAAGGCGCAGGTCTTTCTCACCAACCTCAACGATTTCCACGGCTTCGACACCGTGTGGAAGCGCTATTTCAAGGTGCCGCCGGCGCGCACGACCATCGGCTGCACGGGCCTGCTGGTCAAGGATGCGCTGGTCGAGATCGATCTTATCGGCTACGTGCCGCGAGCAGGACTGGCGCATAAGGTCATCGCCTCGTCCGCGCCGCGCCCGCTCGCCAACTACAGCGAGGCTTTCGTGCTCGGCGACCTCATCTTCGCCGCGGGACAGCTCGCGAGCGACTTCAAGACCGGCGTTCCCGTGCAGGCGCGCCGGCACGAGAGCTTTCCATACTATGCATCGGACATCGCGCTGCAGACTGCCTATATCCTGGACAACCTGAAGCGAACCTTCGAGTCTGGGGGCTCCTCACTCGACCACGTCGTCAAGGCACAGGTCTTTCTCACGGACCTCAACGACTTTTACGGCTTTGACACGGTGTGGAAGCGCTATTTCAAAGTACCGCCGCCGCGCACGACGGTCGGCTGCACCGGCCTGCTGGTCAAGGACACGCTTGTTGAGATCGATCTCACCGGATACGTGCCGAGGGGAGGGCTCTCGCACGGGGTCATCAAATCGGCGGCGCCGCGGCCGCTCGCCCACTACAGCGAGGCGTTCACGCTCGGAAGCTACGTGTTCGCCGCCGGGCAGATCGCAAGCGACTACGTGACCGGCGTGCCCGCGCAGGCGCGCCGGCACGAGAGCTTCCCATACTACGGATCGGACATCGAGCTCCAGACCGCCTATGTGCTCGATAACCTGAGCAAGACCTTCGAGGCGGCAGGCTCCTCGCTCGAGCACGTGGTCAAGGCGCAGGTCTTTCTCACTGACCTCAATAATTTCCACGGCTTCGATTCGGTGTGGAGGCGCTACTTCAAGCAGCCGCCGCCGCGCACCACCGTGGGCTGCACCGGGCTTCTCGTCAAGGACACATTGGTCGAGATCGATCTCATTGGAGTGAACAAATGAGCGGGATGGTGTAGGGGCGAGGCGCCAGCGCGTTTATGCGCGAACGCAGTCAAGCTTGCGCAGACTGCGTACACTTGTCTGCGCGACGCGCTGCCTCGCCCCTCACAGCGCCATACCGCCGTCGACTAGGTGTGCCTGGCCGGTGACGTAGCTCGCCTCGTCGGAGGCAAGAAACACGGCGAGCGCCGCCACCTCCTGCGGGCGCCCCAGCCGCCCCATGGGCTGGCGCTCGATGAAGGCGCGCTCGACCTCGGCCAGCGATTTGCCGGTCGCCTGTGACAGGGCGTTGATGCGCCCCTCGAGCGAAGGCGATTCGATGGTGCCGGGACAGATGGCATTGGCGCGGATGCCGCGCTTGATGAAATCGGCGGCCACCGCCTTGGTCAAACCGATGATGGCAGCCTTGCTGGCGCCGTAGACGTAACGGTCGGGGACGCCCCTGATCGACGAAACCGCCGAGGAGATATTGACGATCGCGCCCGCCTTCTTCTCCAGCATGCCCGGCAGGAACGCCTTGATGGTCCGGTGCATCGACTTCACGTTCAGATCGAAGGTGAGGTCCCAATCCTGCTCGGAGCAATCAAGCACGCTGCCGTGGTGAACAAATCCCGCGCAATTGACCAGGATGTCGATTGCGCCCAGCTCCTTCTTGAGGCTCTGCGCCATGGTCTCGACCGCGGGGGTCGAACGCACGTCGAGCTTGAAGCATCGCGCGGCGTTGAGCCCTTCGAGCTTCTTTTCCTCGATGTCGGTTGCGACCACGGTTGCGTCCTCGGCGGCAAAAGCTTCCGCAATCGCGCGGCCGATGCCCTGTCCGGCGGCGGTGACAAAAGTGAGCTTGCCCCTAAGACGTTGCGCCATCGCACCTCTCCTTAATGATTGTCGCGCGGCACGCTTTTCTGGGCTACGCGCTGATATTTCACCGCCGGCTTGAGCACCATTCCGTCAGCGAGCTGGTCGACCATCCCGCGCTGGATCTCCTGCCAAGGCGTCTGGCTCGCCGGGTATTTGTAGCCGCTTCGCGACAGCTCCTCCCGGCGTCTGGCAAGCTCGGCATCGGAAATCAGAATGTTGGCGGTGCCCCTGTTGAGGTCGATGCGCACGCGGTCCCCGGTATGGATGAGGGCGAGCCCGCCCCCGACTGCCGCTTCGGGCGAGCCATTGAGGATTGACGGCGAAGCCGAGGTCCCGGACTGACGTCCGTCCCCGATGCAGGGGAGCGACGTAATCCCTTGTTTGATCAACGCCGCGGGCGGCTGCATGTTCACGACCTCGGCCGATCCCGGGTAACCGATCGGGCCGGCGCCGCGCATGAACAAAATGGTGTGCTCATCAATTCCGAGCGAAGGATCATCGATGCGCCGATGATAATCCTCGGGGCCGTCGAATATCGCGGCGCGTCCTTCGAACGCATTGGGATCGCTGGCTGAAGAGAGATAACGCTCCCGGAACTCCCGCGAGATCACGCTCGTCTTCATGACGGCGGAATCGAACAGGTTTCCCGAGAGCACCTTGAACCCTGCTTGCTGCTTGAGCGGATTTCCGTAGCGGCGGATGACGTCCTCGTTCTGTGTCTCGCTATGGCTGACGTTGTCGCCCATCCGCTTGCCATTGACGGTAAGCGCATCGGCATGCAGGCGGCCGGCAGCCAGGAGCTCGTGCATCACCGCGGGCAGCCCGCCGGCGCGGTAATATTCCTCGCCCAGGTACTGCCCCGCCGGCTGCATGTTGACGAGCAGCGGCACGTCATAGCCGATCGTCTCCCAATCCTTGATATCGAGCGCAACGCCGATGTGGCGGGCAATGGCGTTGATGTGGATCGGCGCGTTGGTCGAGCCGCCGATTGCCGAGCAGGCGACGATGGCGTTCTCGAACGCGGCACGGGTAAGGATGTCGGAAGGTTTCAGATCCTCGCGCACGATCTCGACCGCGCGCCGGCCGGTCGCGTAGGCGATCTGCGCCCGCTCGCGATAAGGTGCCGGAATGGCGGCGCAGCCGGGCAGCGACATCCCGAGCGCCTCGGCCAGCGCATTCATGGTCGATGCAGTGCCCATGGTATTGCAATGGCCGGTCGAGGGCGCCGACGACGCGACCAGATCGAGGAATTCCTTGTAGCTCATGCGTCCGGCAGCGTGCTCCTGGCGCGCCCACCACACCACGGTGCCCGAGCCGGCGCGCTCGCCCTTCCACCAGCCATTGAGCATCGGCCCGCCCGAGAGCACGATGGCAGGCAGGTTGACGGTAGCCGCCGCCATGATCGCGGCCGGCGTGGTCTTGTCACAGCCCGTGGTCAGCACGACGCCATCAAGCGGATAGCCGAACAGCACCTCGACCAGGCCCAGATAAGAGAGATTGCGATCAAGCGACGCCGTCGGTCGCTTGCCGGTCTCCTGCATCGGATGTGTTGGAAACTCAAACGCGAGCCCGCCCGCGTCGTGAATGCCCTCGCGCACTCGCTTGGCGAGCTCAAGGTGGTGGCGATTGCAGGGCGAGAGGTCGGAGCCCGACTGCGCGATGCCGATGATCGGCTTGCCGGAGGTGAGCTCTTCGCGCGTGAGCCCGAAATTGAGGTAGCGCTCGAGGTAAAGCGCGGTCATCCCGGGGTTGTCGGGGTTGTCGAACCACAGCTGGGACCGCAGGCGCGGCGTGCTTGCATGGCTTGTCATGACGACTCCGTTCCGTGTGTTTGTAGTGTTCGTAGTTCATAGATTGGGTCGAGCAGCACCAGGGCGTTTACGCCCGTCTTCGCGGGCTATGCGAGACCCAACATTCACGAGCGCGGAACAATTGTTGGGTCTCGTGAAGAACTCGACCCAACCTACAAGGTTTCATTCGCGAGGTGTTGCACTGGATGAGGTACTAGATAAAACAGGCATCACTCGAGCTTCGCATAGGCGCCGGCCTTGCGCAGCGCTTCGATGATGCGCGCTGGTGTCAAGGGCATCTCGACAAAACGTACGCCGAACGGCGAAAGCGCATCCTCGATGGCTCCGATGATTGCCGCCGGCGCCGGGATCGTGCCGCCTTCGCCGGCTCCTTTTACGCCCAGCGGGTTGAGCGGGTTGGGCGTCTGCACGTGCTCGATTGCGCAGTTCGGCACATTACACGCTCCGGGCAGCAGGTAATCCTGGAAGGTCGTGGTCAGGGGCTGCGCGCTAGCGTCGTATCGCATCCATTCCAGCAATGCGTTGCCGACACCGTGGGCGACGCCGCCCTGCACCTGGCCGTCGACGATCATGGGATTGATGACGTTGCCGCTGTCGTGCGCCACCGTGTAGTTGAGAATGGCCACGCCGCCCGTGAACGGGTCGACCTCGACCTCGGCGACATGCGTGCCATTGCAATAGGACGCTTGCGGCGGCGCGAAATAGGCCGTGTGCTCAAGGCCGGGCGCCTGGCCTTCGGCGAAGGAGAATCCCGGCATGCCCTGGGCAAGGCGCGCAAGCTCGCCAAGCGAGATCGAAGGCCTGTTGCCGCTGCGCGCGCTGGCGCGGCCGTCCTCGAGCTCGATCTCGGCTTGCGGAACTTCGAGAACGCGAGCGGCAAGCGCAATGACCTTCTCGCGCACGCTCTTTCCTGCCATGCGCGCGGACGACCCGGCATTGACCGCCTGGCGGCTGGCGAACGCGCCCACGCCCTGCGGGATCGCTCCCGTGTCACCCGTGCTCATGACAATGTCGGCCATTGCGCAGCCGACCTCGTCGGCGACGATCTGCGCGAGCGTGGTGGCGGTTCCTTGCCCTTGCGTGGTCGCGCCGGTTGCGACCGCAACCTTGCCGTTGGGAAGGACGCGCACGGTGACGCCTTCGAATGGGCCGAGCCCCGTGCCCTCGACATAGTTGCCGATCCCGATGCCTAGGTAGCGGCCCCGCGCGCGGGCTGCCGCCTGCCGCGCACGAAACCCTTCGTGGCCGGAAAGCTCGAGCGCGCGCTCCTGGCTCTTCGGAAAATCGCCACTCGCGTAGACGAGCGGCTTGCCGTCGCGGAAGGTCAACCCGACGAAGTAGGGCATCTCGTCGGCGGTGACCATGTTGCGGCGGCGCACCTCCGCGGGATCGATCCCAAGCTCGCGCGCGACGCGATCCATGAGCCGCTCCATGGCAAACACCGCCTGCGGCCGGCCGGCGCCGCGCACGACTGTGGTGGGCACGCGATTGGTGAACGCGACCGCAAGCTCGAGCCGGTAGGCCGGCACCCGATACGGTCCAGGAAGCGTCGTTGCCGCGATAAAGGGAGCAATGATCCCCCACGGCAGGAATGCACCGGTATCGTGCAGCATGCGCCCGCGCAGCCCCCGAATCCTCCCGGCCGCATCGACGGCGATAGCGAGCGTCCAGTGCTGGTCGCGTTCCTGGGTGGCGGCGAGAAAATGCTCGCGCCGGTCCTCCTGCCACATCACGGCGCGATTGAGCTTCATTGCCGCAGCCGGGACTACCGCCTCCTCGGGATAGAACGGCGCCTTGGTCCCGAACCCGCCGCCGACGAAAGGCGTCACGATCCGGATCGATTCCAGATTGCGCTCGAGGAGGTCGGCAAGCGACGCGCGGGCAAGGTGCGGGGTCTGCGTTGTCGACCAGACCGACAGGAGGTCGTTTGACGCATCGTAGCTTGCGAGCACAGCGCGCGCTTCCAGGCTCATGGCGCCGCCGCGATGCATGAACATCTCCTCCTCGATCACGTGCGCCGCGTTTGCGAACGCCGCGTCGATGTCGCCATAGGCCATTGGCACCGCGGCAGCGATATTGGTCGCAAGATCGCTGTGGATGCGCGCGGCGCTTGGCTTGGCGGCATCGCGGCAGTCGCTCACCGCAGCGAGCACCTCGTAATCGACCTTGACAGCCGCTACGGCGTCCTCTGCCGCGTGGCGGCTTTCGGCCGCGACCACGGCAATCGTCTCCCCGACAAAACAAACTTCGGCTCGAGCGAGTGCGAGCTGCGCGCGCGGTGCGGCAATGGCAGGATGCGGCACCAGCATCGGGATTTGCGTGCTGGCCATGCGCGCGGGCAAGTCATGCGCGGTGAGTACGGCATGCACCCCCGGCATAGTGCGCGGCACCGATGCATCGACGGAGCGGATTTTTGCATGCGCGTGCGGGCTGCGCACGAACGAGGCGTGCAGCATGCCGGGCATGGTCATGTCGCCGACGAAGCGGCCGCGGCCAGTGAGCAGAACCGGATCTTCAAGGCGCAGCACACGGGCGCCGAAATGCTTCGCGCCCATGGCGGCGTTTCCTCATGCGCGGCGGCAGAACGATACACTGAAAGGATTGCCTTGCAATCGGCGGCGATCTTGCGCTCCATGCCGTGGCCGAGGCTGATCCGATGCTCGAAACCCAAACATCGGCGGCTGCCCGCGCGCAGGTTGCCGGCCCGCCGCTCGACTTCCAGACGCACCTCGCCGCGCTCGAGGCGCGCGGACTCCTGCTGCGCATCGATCGGCCCATCAACAAGGATACCGAGTTGCATCCGCTGGTGCGCTGGCAATTCCAGGGCGGCTTGCGGGAGGAAGAGCGGCGCGCGTTCCTGTTCACCAATGTGGTGGATTCACACGGACATGCCTACGACATTCCGGTTGCTGTCGGGGCGCTCGCCGCGTCCGCGCAGATCTATTCGGTGGGCATGGGTCGTCCGCTGGAGGAGATCGAGGCGGCCTGGGTGCAGGCCATCGCAAACCCGATTGCACCGGTTCTGGTCTCCTCGCCGTCATGCCAGGCGGTGATGATCAACGGAGACGAGATCGGCGGCGCTGGCCGGGGCCTCGCGCGCCTGCCGGTTCCGATCTCGACTCCCGGGTTCGATGCGGCGCCTTACCTCACGGCGACGCTGTGCGTGACCCGCGATCCCGACAGCGGCATTCAGAACATGGGCACCTATCGCGCGGCGCTGAAAGCGCCCGACCGGCTGGGGGTGCGCATGGCTTCCCGCATCGGTGGAGCGGGCGGCTACCAGCACTGGCGCAAGCACAACGCGCGCGGCGAGTCGATGCCGTGCGCGATCGTGGTCGGCTGCGCACCGGTTGCGATGTTCACGGGCGGCATGAAGCTTCCGCTCGACCTCGACGAGATGGCGGTCGCCGGGGCGCTGGCGGGCGCGCCCCTGCGCGTGGCCAAGGCCGTCACGGTCGATCTCAACGTTCCCGCCGATGCCGAGCTCGTGATCGAGGGATTGATCGACCCTGAGCTGCTCGAGCCGGAAGGACCGTTTGGCGAAAGCCATGGGCATGTCGCGCTCGAGGACTTCAACATGTCCATGCGGGTGACCGCGATCACCCATCGCGCCGCGCCCGTTTTCGCCTCCATCATCAGCCAGGTCACGCCCTCCGAATCGAGCGTGCTCAAGCGGGTGGCGATGGAGCCCTTGTTTCTTACCCATCTGCGCGACCGGCTCGGCATCCGCGGCGTTCGCCGCGTGGTGCTGCACGAGCCGCTCTCCAATCTGCGCAAGATCATCTTCGTACAGTATGCGCAGAGCACGCCGCGCACGGAGGTGTGGCGCGGGCTCTCCGGCGCTTCGACTCTGCTCGCCGATTGCGGAAAGATCTGCATTGCGGTGAGCGAGGATATCGACCCAACGAATGCCGACGCCGTGTTCTGGTCGCTTGCCTACCGTTCCAATCCGGTCGAGGACATGCACATCGTGCCGCATCGCTCCCCTGGCCATGGGCCGAAGTCGGGACGCGGACAGGAGGATTCAAGCATTCTCATTGATGCGACGCTGAAGGCTGCGGCGCCGCCGCTGGCCTTGCCGGCGCGGGAGTTCATGGAGCGCGCGCGCGCTATCTGGCAGGAGCTTGGGTTGCCTTCGCTTGTGCCGCAGCCGCCATGGCACGGCTATCTGCTCGGCGACTGGTCGAGAGAGTGGGATGTCTACGCCGCGCGCGCCGTTGCCGGGGAGTGGGGGCAGACCGGAGAGGAGACCTTTGCCCGCCGCCGCGGCGGCCTCACCCCCGAGACGCCGGCGCGCGAGGTGGAGGGGGAGGGTTGACTCACACCACCACGCACAGCCGTTTGGCCGCCCGCGTGACGCCGGTATAGAGCCAGCGGCCGCGGTTCTCGCGAAATACGTCGGACTCATCGAACAGCACGACGTCGTCCCATTGCGAGCCCTGCGCCTTGTGCACGGTGAGCACGTAGCCGAAGTCGAACTCGTCGAACGGCTTGCGCTCGAGCCAATCGAGCTCCTCGATGCGCCCGGTGAAGCATTCCGGGCGCACCGCCACCTTGATCGTCTCATCGCGCCCCTCGCCGAGGTCCTCGTCGGGCTCAATGCGCATGCGCAGGATCTTGCGCCGGGGCCTGGGGCGCTCCTTCACAACCCATAGCGCGCCGTTGAACAGGCCCTTGTTACGGTTGTTGCGCAGGCACACCAGCTTGTCGCCGGCGACCGGCAGCGCGCCGGCAAGACCGCGCCGTTCGCGCAGGCGCATGTTGTAGGCCCGCCGTGTGGCGTTGCGGCCGACCAGGATCTGGTCGGCATTGATCACGCGCTTGGGGTCAAGCGCGCCGCGGCTCACTACCTGCGCTTCGCCGTATTGCCCCGGCGCAAGCGCTTTTCCGGCGCGGATATCCATGGACAGCCGCACGATGGGGTTGTCGCGCGCCTGCCGGTGCACCTCGGTGAGCATGGCGTCGGGGTCGGCCTCGGTGAAAAAGCCGCCGCCCTGAATCGGTGGCAGCTGCGCAGGATCGCCGAGCACGAGGAGCGGAACCCCAAACGACATCAGGTCGCGCGCGAGCTCGGCATCGACCATGGAGCATTCATCGATGATGATGAGCTTGGCGTGCGATGCCGGCGCCTTGTTCCACAGCTCGAAGGTGGGGTTCTCCTCGTTCTGCTCCTGCGGCTTGTAGATCAGGCGGTGAATGGTGGAGGCGCCGCGACAACCCTTGCTGCGCATGACGCAGGCGGCCTTGCCGGTGAAGGCCGCATACAGCACCTTGCCGTCGATGCCGGCCGCGATGTGTCGCGCAAGCGTGGTCTTGCCAGTCCCGGCGTAGCCGAACAGGCGGAATATGGACGGGCGGCCCTGCCCGGTTTTCCACCATTGCGCGATCGCCTTTAATGCGGCGTCCTGCTGCGGCGTGAAGACTGGCATCGGCTTGCTGCCCACCCGAATTTGATGCGCAGCCTGCTAAAAGAACAAAGTTAGAACATTTGTCAAGCTTTTGCCACCGTGAGCCGACGCGCTGCCAAACTTCACGTTGGCTGGTTTACTGGGTCACTCGTACGCGGACGATGACACATCTGCAGGAGGAATGAGCCATGAACGAGGACGTGCTCAACGGCAGTATCAGGAAATTTCTCAAGACGCTCGGAGTGACCGCCCAGCGAGAGATCGAGAAGGCCGTGCGCAAGGCGGTGGCGGACGGAAAGGTCAGGGGCAATGAGAAATTCGCTGCCCGGGCGACTGTGACCATCAGCGGCGTCGGCTTGTCACACGAGGTCAAGGGCGAGATCGAGCTGGAATAGGATCACTCGCGCGTGCCCGGCCGGGCGGCCGAGGATCACTCCACGCTGACGCCACTTGCCTTGATCGGCCCGGCCCATTTCTCGATCTCGCTGCGGACGAAGTCGGCCAGATAGTGGGGTGTCGCCCGCTCCTGCGGCACGACCATGGCGCCCAGCCCTTCCAGGCGCTCTCTCACCATGGGTGTCTTCATCGCCTCGACGGTCGCGCGATTGAGCACCGTGACGATATCGGGTGCAGCCCCCTTGGGCAGGAAAACGGCGTTCCAGGTGTAGGCTTCGAGCTTCGGGACACCCTGCTCAAGGCCGGTGGGCACGTTGGGCAGCGCCGGCGAGCGCTCCTTGGTCATGATGGCAATCGCCTTCACCGTGCCGCCGTCGATCTGCGGCTTGGCGGTGCTGATGACCTCGCACAGATAATCGATGCGCCCACCCTGCAGATCCTGCATCGCGGGGCCAGTGCCGCGATAGGGCACATGCGTGATGTCGACGCCGATGAGATAGTTGAGCAGCACGCAGCCGAGATGCGTCGCCGAGCCCGCCCCGGCCGAGCCATATTGCATCGTGCGTTGATTGGCTTTCGCGTAGGCGATGAAGTCCGCAAGATTGCTGACGGGAAGCTCCTTGCGTGCAATGAGCACGATCGGGACCTCGGCAATCAGCGCAACCGGCGTGAAGTCGCTCGCTGCCTGGTAGAGCGGCCGCTTGTAGAGGCTTTGGCCCTGTGCGTGTGTCCCCACCGTGCCGAGCACGAAGGTGTAGCCGTCCGGCGGCGCATCGGCCACCCGCTTCGATCCCGTCATGCCGCCGGCACCGCCGACATTCTCGACCACCACCTGCTGGCCGAGAATCTCGCCCATGCGCTGCGCCACGATCCGGCCGAGCACGTCGGTCGGGCCGCCCGCCGCGAACGGAATGATCATGGTCACGGGCCTGCTTGGATAATCCTGCGCGAGCGCTGGCCCGCCGGCTGCCAGCATGGCGGCAAGCACACAAACGCAGATTCGCGTCCGCATGTTTTCTTTTTCCATCGCATCTGAGAATTGTCCTCTCGTCAGGCGCCGGTCAAGCCGCAGTTCAGGCGCGCTTGTGAGAGCGCTTGCTGCCGCTTACAAACCTGCAGCAAACCTCGGGACCTTCGCATGCTGCCGACCCGTGTTGCCATAGCCGGCCTTGGCGCCATTGGTCGCGCGCTTGCGCGCAAGCTCGCCGACGGCGTCCCTGGCCTGGCGCTCGTGTGTGCGGCCACCGGAAATCGCGCGAAGGCGCAGGCCTGGCTCGACGACGAAGGCATCGCCTGTCCACTGATCGAGCCTGCGACCTTCCCCGCACGTGCGGATCTCCTTGTCGAATGCGCCCCGGCGAGCGTGTTCGAGCAGGTCTGCCGGCCCATGCTGGAGGCGGGCAAGCGCGTCATGGTGCTCTCGGCCGGTGCGCTGCTGCCTCGACCCGAGCTCATCGAGCTTGCGAGGGTGCGCGGTGGACAGATCATTGTGCCGACCGGTGCGCTGCTGGGGCTCGACGCTGTCACTGCCGCCGCGGAAGGTCGCATCGCCTCCGTGCGCATGGTCACGCGCAAGCCGCCGCTCGGCCTGCGCGGCGCCCCTTACCTTGAAGAGAATGGCATCTCGGTCGAAGGCCTCAACACGGCCAAGTGCGTGTTCCAGGGCAATGCCCGCGATGCCGCCGCAGGCTTCCCCGCCAACGTCAATGTGGCGGCCGCCCTCTCGCTCGCCGGCATTGGGCCCGAGCGCACGATGGTGGAAATCTGGGCCGATCCGGGTGTCGATCGCAATTGCCACACCATAGAAGTAGACAGCGATGCCGCGCGTTTCACGCTTTCGATCGAGAATGTTCCCTCGGAGAACCCCAAGACTGGACGCATCACCGCCCTCTCGGTCTTGGCCGCCCTGCGCAAGCTGCATGCCCCATTGCGGGTGGGCACCTGAGTTAATCATGTTCCCGCGTTGGCCGATCGTGGGTATCGGGAGGTGGATCCGAATCCGGATAAATACCACATTTCACTTGTATTTTTCCCCCGAACCACCCTTTCCGTCCCTCCAAATCGCCATATTGGGAACTGCAATTCCTCGCCATGGCAGCGGCTGTGACCCGGTACCTCGGCGTCCCGCCATCAGTGTGGCGGAAACGTGAACCCAACTGCGCGCGCTTGCGACTAACCCCCAAGCCGGTCGTCAATGGCGATGCAATCCACATCCGACGAGGTGCTGGTTGGACGGATTGCGAACGGCGACCGGTTGGCGATGCAGGTCCTTTATGCACGTCACCACGTGCGCGTGTTCCGGTTTGTCGTGCGCCTGGTGCGGGATGAGTCGACGGCGGAGGATCTGATCAGCGAGGTATTTCTGGATGTCTGGCGAAATGCCGGCAAGTTCGAAGCGCGCTCCTCGGTATCGACGTGGATGCTGGCAATCGCGCGCTTCAAGGCGCTCTCGGCGCTGAGGCGACGGCCGGACGAGGAGTTCGACGAGGAGAGTGCAGCTGCGATCGAGGATAACGCAGACGATCCAGAGGTCGCGCTGGAGAAGAAGGACAAGAGCGCGCTGATCCGCGAGTGTCTTGCGGGCCTATCGGCGCAACATCGGGAAGTCGTTGATCTGGTCTACTATCATGACAAGTCCGTCGAGGAGGTTGCGGCAATCGTAGGCATTCCGGAGAACACCGTGAAGACGCGGATGTTTTACGCACGCAAACGACTGTCGGAGCTCCTTAAGGCGGCGGGAATCGAAAGAGGATGGCCATGAACATGGTAAGCAAAGAACAAGAACGCCATGAGATCGAGGCGCTGCTCCCCTGGCATGCGACGGGAACGCTCCCGCGGCGGGATTCCGAGCGCGTTGCGCAGGCGCTGGCAAGCGATGGCGAGCTGGCGCGGTCATACGAGCTGGTACGCGAGGAGCTGGCGGAGACCATCCATCTCAACGAGACACTGGGCGCGCCATCGGCGCGTGCCATGGAGAAGCTGTTTGCCGCAATCGACGCTGAGGAAGTGCGCTCGCCCCGCCGCGCGCGTCATATGGACCTCACCCAGCGCATCTCCGAGTTCCTGTCGCAGTTCACGCCGCGCACACTCGCCTGGTCGGCTTCGGCTGCCGTGCTGGCCATTGTCGCGCAGGCGGCGATCATCGCCGGCGTAATGCTGCGCGAGGACGGCGCGCCCGTGGGTCCGAAGCTCGCCTCGGTGCCCGGCGCCTTCGCCGTCGTGCGCTTTGCGCCGCAGGCGACCGCCGATGAGATCACCAAGTTCCTGGGCGCCTACAAGGCAACCCTCGTGGGTGGTCCGCTCAAGTCTCCCGCCGGCCTCTATCGGCTTCGGCTCGCCGAAGCTCCGCTGCCTCCGGGCGAGGCGGACCGCATCATCCGGCAGATGCAGGAAAAGGATTCGAGGATCGTCGGTTTCATCGCCGCCGCCTCTTCCGACTAGGTTGGTGAGACACAATAGTCGGTGCTCGCACTTTTCCTTTCTGCCCGCGGGCATCTCGCGCCAGAGCTGTTCGCGCGCGCCGTCGTTGCCGTCTACCTCGCCGGTCTGCTCTCGCAGCTGCTAGCGTCGGCGCCCGTCATGGCGCGCGCCGGGCTTGCGCCGTTCGTCCTTGCCCAGGCGTTCGTCGCGTGGTCCTGGCTTTGCCTGCATGCCAAGCGCCTGCGCGATGCCGGGGAGGGGACGGACACCGCGGTTGTCATCGCGCTCCTTTACGCGCTTGCCGTCCTGCTCTTCGTGCTCGTGTTCGCGCTCGTCGGTGATCCGGTTGCCGCGGGTGCCACTGGCGCGTCCGGCATGCGGCCGGCGAGCGCCTTCGTCCTGCTTCTTCTTCTTGCTACGCTGGCCGGGGACACCAATCTGGGGCTGTTCGATTATGTGATCATCGCAGCGCTGCTGCTTGTCGGCCTCACCGTTGCGCTGGCAATCGGATTCTCGGTCGCAAGCTTCAGGCGGCCGCGCGCCGTGGCGTGATTGCCGTGCCCAAGCTGGTCCACGTCGCTGCTGTCGCCCGCAACGGAGTGATCGGACAGGGCGGGCGGCTGCCATGGCGGCTCAAGTCTGATCTGGCGCATTTCCGCAGCGTCACCATGGGCAAGCCGGTCTTGATGGGACGGCGGACCTATGCCTCGATCGGCAGGCCGCTTGCCGGGCGGACCAATATCGTCGTGAGCCGCGATCGCGATTTTGCCGCTCCCGGCATCGTCGCCGCCCCGAGCCTTGACACCGCGCTCCAGCTTGCGCGCGCCGATGCCGACCGCCGCGGCGCCGACGAGGTCGTCGTCATCGGCGGCGCGGAAATCTATCGCCAGACCCTGGCCATCGCGGACCGGCTGGTGATCACGGAGGTCGACCTGCAGCCGGCCGGGGACGTGGTGTTCCCGACCATCGATCACGGTGTATGGAAGGAAGTGAGCAGGAAGCCGTATGCCGCCGCACCCGGTGACGACGCAAGCTTCGTCGTGCTGGTATACGAGCGGCCAACGCCAGGCGCAGCGGAGGCCTCCTGATGCTGCATTTCGCCTACGGCTCGAACATGAGCCGCCCGCATATGCGCGCGCGCTGCCCGCAGGCGCTGCCGATCGGCATCGTAACAGTAAGGGGATTTCGCTTTGTGATCGGCCGTGACGGATTTGCGTCCATCGAGCGCAAACCCGGAGCTCGCGTGCATGGGGTATTGTGGCGGCTGAGCCTGCGCGACCTCGCGGCCATCAATTCCTATGAGAGCGTGCAGGCGGGGCTTTACATCCGCCGCCAGATCCCAATCCGCCTGCCACGTTTACCGGCAGCTCCGGGATTGGCGCAGCAATCGAAGCCCGCGCATGACCAGTCAAGAATGACAACCAATGGCGTGGCACCGGCCGTGGCTGCGCTCGTCTATATCGCGCGTCGGCGCGGCCGTGGCCTGCCGCGCCCGGGTTATATCGCGCAGGTCGTGGGAGCCGCCCGCGACTGGAATCTGCCGTACGCCTATATCCGCTCGCTCGAGCGCTGGGCGCCCTCGCGCTGGCGCGGCGTGCGGGCAAGAGAGACCGGGGAGGCGAGATGAACGTCGTCCGCCGCGTGCTCGTCCGCGGCCGCGTCCAGGGCGTCGGCTTCCGCGCCTTTGTGGAATATGCCGCCTCCGCTCGCGCGCTCGAAGGCTGGGTGCGCAACCGGCGCGACGGATCGGTGGAGGCAGTCTTCGCGGGCCCGTCGGCCGTGGTTGCGCAAGCGGTGGAAGCCTGCCGCGCCGGCCCTCCGGGCGCCAGCGTCGATGCGCTTGACGAGCGCGAAGCATTGCCTGCCGATCTCGATCAACGCTATGCCGGCGAGGACTTCTCGGTCTTGCCCACGCTGTGAGCGCTTCAGCCCTCGGTTCTGCCCGCACCGGCGGTACAGGCTCCGAACACCTCGTCGAACTCCGCGCGCAGCGCGCGATCGACTTCCCCCATGTCCGCATGCACGCCGAGATCGGCGAGGCTGGTGACGCCGTAGCGCTGATCGCGGATGCCGCAGGGCACGATCCCCGCATAGTGGGAAAGGTCGCACGCAACGTTGAGCGCCATCCCGTGCAGTGTGACCCAATGCCTGATCCGCACCCCGATGGCGGCGATCTTGTCCTCGCAGCCCGCGCCCTTGTCTGGGCGGCGCACCCAGACCCCGATGCGCCCGGCGCGCCGCTCGCCGGCCACGCCGAAGCGAGCAAGCGCACGGATGATCCATTCCTCGATTGCGGCGACGAAGCGGCGCACGTCCGGCCCACGCGAGTGAAGATCGAGCATCACGTAGCCGACGCGCTGGCCGGGCCCATGGTAGGTGAGCTGGCCGCCGCGTCCGGCGCTGTGGACCGGAAAGCGCGCCTCGATCAGCTCGCTTGTTCTGGCGCTGGTGCCGGCGGTGTAGAGCGGAGGATGCTCGAGCAACCAGACAAGCTCGCTGGCTGCGCCGTCAGCGATGGCCGCGACGCGCGCGCTCATCTCCGCGAGCGCGGCCTCATATGCGACGGGATCATCGCTGATCCGCCACTCGACCACGCCCCGCGAGGCCCGACGTGGCGGGTGCCGATGATCGACGTCGGCGGGAGCGATGCTGTCGCTCGATTGATCGTTGTTGATCCGCACGCTGTCTCGCTTCCCGCAATGCAGCTCTGCGAGCGGAACGCGCCTCGCGGCACGAAGTCAAGCGCGTTGGTTTTCGCGCTGGGTTATCCGGGAAGGGCAGCCCTTGTTCCATGCGGGGCGATTTGTTACATCCAGCGGCATCGTTCCGACGCGTGGCCTTGCGGCCCACGCTCATCCCTGCGGTCGTGGCGGAATTGGTAGACGCACTAGCTTGAGGTGCTAGCGGGGCGACCCGTGGAGGTTCGAGTCCTCTCGACCGCACCAGCCCACTAAAACGCGCAGGATGGGAGGCGCAGCAGCGGCCCGCGCTTGCGCACCGGCTGGATGACCAGACGATCGCCGTCACGGTACACGATCGCTTCATTGCTCGGCAGCTCGAACTCCACGGGAATACGAACCGCCTGGTTGCGGCCATTTCGGAATAATCTGACATGCCTTTGCCCAGCCATGCGTTTCTCCAAGCATATGCCAAAGACACATGCCGCGGCGCGGATAATTGCAAGAGGCCCATTGGCTCCGTCGAGCAGAGGCGCGTTCGTGCAGAGCCCGCGTTCATCCCTGCGGTCGTGGCGGACTTGGTAGACGCACCAGCTTGAGGTGCTAACGGGGCGACCCGCGGAGGTTCGAGTCCTCTCGACCGCATACCCATTTTCAGTAGCGGAGTGGCGGGCAGCCTCGGATAGCCCATGGAGCAGCCGTTCAACGTGCTGTTCCTCTCCACCGGCAACTTTGCCCGCTCGATAATGGCCGAAGCGATCCTCAATGATGATTTTGGAAACGTCGCAAGCCTTCTCCCGGACTTGCGCAATGGCTTACTTATCAGGGCATGGATGCAGTATGCGAGCTTTTCGGTCGGGGGAGGGAGGGGTCCAATGCAGCAGGACTCTCGATGGCATTAGGCCGCCACCTTCTTCACGGCTGGTATCTTCCATGAACCGTTGATGATTGATGGACTGCCCTCGTTGGGCCAGTACATGCGCAACATCAAGATAAACTTGCCTGTGGGAGCGGGCAGCCAGTTGCTCTCCTTGTCCGGTCCGGGGCTGTCCTTCTGGAGGTACAGATCAGTTGAGCCATCGGGATTAGTTTTCAGATTTTGCCGTGGACTGATGGAGTAGCGGTTCAGCGGATTGTTCACGAAGTAGTATTGGCTGTCGTACATCGTCACCGACCAGAAGCCGCGCACTGGTGGTAGCTGACGGCGCGGGAAATGCATCACGTATTTGTTTGCTCCGTCATAGGGCTTGCCCTCCGCGTCCTTCTGCGAAAACGGATAGATCGCATCTTGTACGCGGTTCGCGCCGAGCCCGATGGCTGTCACAACAGCGCGATTGAGATAGTTCGTTCCATAGATGCCGGTCTCGGTTAGGATTTCAAGGTTGCGGTTTGAGCGATCCGAAATCGCTACAAAAATCACTACACAATCCCGTTGACGATGCCGAGCGCGACGAATTGGCAGCCTGGGCACGCGTGCCCTTCCAAATATTACGGGAGGTCGACAGCTATTTCCTGCCTTCCCGCAGCTTCATCCAGGCGGCAATGCCGGCCCGGCTTGCCTTTTCGTCGACGCCTTCTGGCAATCCGGCAACGCCCACGCCTCCGACCAGCTTGCCGTCGACCGCGAGCGGGACCCCGCCGCCGACCAGGTAGATCTTGCCGGGATACATGTTCATGATGCCGAAATAGCGGTCGGGCCGGGTCTTGTAGAGCGCGCCCATCTGCTCCGTCGTCTGCCGGTAGAGCGCCGAGGCAAACGCCTTGCCTTCGGCGAAGCGGATGTTCTGCAAGGCCGCGCCATCCATGCGATCGGCGGAGACGACGTTTCCCGCCTGGTCGACCACGACCACCGCCATTCTCATGTTACCTTCACGGGCGAATGCAATGGCGCCCTCGATGATGGCGCGTGCTTCCGGCAGCGAGATCGAGGGCGCCGGATAGGCGATCACCGGCGCTTCCTGCGCCGGCGCCACGCGGCCTGACAGGACCGCGAGGCAAAGGCCGACCATGGCGATTGCACCTGACAAAGCACGCGCTGGAGTTGTCATTGCAAGCTTCCTTCCCTAATCTTGTGGACAACCCGCTTTCAGCCGAGTCGCGCCATCATTGCAGTCATTGATGCGCGGGGCCGTGGAGCTGAGAAGACCGATGCGATGCCTCTCGTGTGGTGCGCAGATGCGCCTCCAGCAGGTGGCCGGGGACGAGTCCGCCCCGGTTGCGGGTTTCGAGCACCACACCTTCATGTGCTCCGCATGCGGAGAGGTCGAGCGGCGGCGCGTGTTCACCAAGGAGCGCACGCCTTCGATCTTGGCGCATGGCGCGCTAGCCATTTCGCCCCCACGCGCCATGGCTGATGAAGGTACCGCAGTTCCGACGCTTGCGAAACGCATGCGCGCAACGTTCAGCCGCGCCTGGCAGGCGGTTGCGCCGCGCAAGCCTTCGGCAGCTTCCCACCCGGTGGCGGCTGACGCGGCCGCGACGGGCAGTGCGCCGGCGCCCGCTGAGCCGCTGCCGAGCAGTGCGGCCCCGCCGATGCGGGCTTCGATGGCGCCGACCCCGAGCGCCGCTCCCACAGGGCCGCAGCTTAAGGAGATCCTCGGAGAGCCGGTCGCAACTTCCGTTGCGACATCGAGCGAAACCGATAGTGGCCTCGATGAGTGCGAAGCCCTTCTGCGGCGCGCAATCGAAATTGTCCATGACGACGGACGCTCACCGGAGTCAGGATCCCCGGGCACGCCCTTGCGCCAGCCCAGCATTCGACACGGCGAAACCGAGAGTCCGATCAAAGCATGGGACGAAAATCCGTCCGCACGGCAATTGGCCGAGCCGCAGCCCATGCCGCGCGTCCCGCATCCGGTCCCGGCACCTGGCGCAGCAACCGTCCCATTGCAGTCCGCCGCCGAGCCTGTTGCGCCACTTGTGCGCAATGTCATTGCCGCGGCGCCGAAGAGCAGCTCCATTCCGCCCGAGCAAAAGCCCCGACCCGTGGTCGTGCAGATTCATCACGATTACAGCCGAGGCAGGTATGTTGCAAAGGACACAACCTCCGGCCTTGGTCTCCTGCGCCATCAGGATGAGCTGTGGTTGCGCGCGATGTGCGAGCGCATGGGATGGAAGGTCGTCGAGGGATTGCCGAACGTTGCGGCCCGAAAAATTTAAGTCTGTTCGGGTACCGGCATCACCGTTGCATGCGCTACGGCGTTTTTTCTATCCCTGCCGTCCGATCGCGATCACCGCCTCATCGGTGCGCTTGCCATCGATATCCCAGAATTTCTGAAAGTCTGGCCCGTCGAGATAGTCGATCTCCTGTCCGGCATTGGCGAGCGTGGCCTTGAACTGCTCAGAGGCGACCGCCTTGCCGATCGCCTCGCGCAGCGTGGTGACGACCGGCTGCGGCGTCCCCTTCGGTGCAAAAATCCCGACCCACAGATAGTATTCCACGTCATAGCCTAGCTCCTTCAGCGTCGGCACGTCGGGCAGCGATTTCGAACGTGTTGCACTGAAGATGGCGAGGGGGCGCAGCTTGCCCGCCTTGATGTGCGGCAGCGTCGCCGAGACCGATTGCGTCGTGACCTGCGCGTTGTTGCCGAGAATGGCCATGATGGCGGGACCGCCCCCCGCGGTCGGCAGATGCCGCAGCCGGAGCGGCCCGGTTGCCTTTTCAAGATAGGCGAGTGGCAGGTGACTTGCGCCGTAGAGGCCGCCCGAGCTGAAGACGAGGGTGTCTGGATGGGCGCGCGCATCGGCGATGAGGTCACCGAGCGTGCGGAAGCTGCTCGTTACCAGCACCAGCACCGGATCGGCGATCAGGCGCGCGAGCGGGATGAAATCGGCGCGCGTGGTCTTGACCGGCCGGCCAAACAGGCGGTCGACCTCGGCATAACCGGAGATGCCGGTGTTGTGCGACAACAGCGTGTAGCCATCGGGCTTGGCAGAGGCGACCACCTGCGCGCCGACCTGACCCGCGGCCCCGGCCTTGCTTTCGACCACCACCGGCTGCTTGAGGATCGGCTCCATAGCGCTCGCCAGCGGACGAGTGACGATATCGTTGGTGCCGCCCGGTGGAAACGCGTTGATGATGGTGATGGCGCGCGTGGGGAACGCGTCCTGTGCGGCTGCCTGGGCCGGCACGAGCGCACTCGCGGCGGCGGCGACGATGAAGCGGCGACGATCCATGCGTTTGCTCCGTTGCAGCGAGTTGGCTGCTTTCAATGCACGCGTAGGCCGGATGGAGCTTAGCCATATCCGGGAACATTCGCCGCATCCAATGCGGGCTACAAGTTTCGGCTCAGCCTTTCAGCCTGAGCAGCGTGTCCGCGTTGCCATGGGTGAGCTTGGCCATGTCGGCCGGCGCAAGCGAGAGGCGGGCGAGGAACTCGCGGCCTTTCGCATTGGGCGAATAGGGATAGTCCACCGAGAACATAATGCGGTCGATGCCGAACGTCAGTAGCGCGGCGAGCAGCGGAGGCTCGCTGAAAATGCCGCTGGTGGTGATGAACACCTGGTCGAGAATGGCGCGGCTGACCGGCCGCTTGAGGTGATCGGTATCGAGCGCAGATACCTCGTCGATGCGCTGGAGCATCATGGGCAGCATCTCGCCCATGTGCCCGATGATGAGCTTGAGGCGGGGATGACGATCAAGGGTCCCCGCCATCGCCAGCCTCAGCACGTGAATAGCGGTCTCCGAATGCCAGCCCCAGGCGGCTGATTGCAGTACGCGCGCCGCACCGGTTGGCAGACCGGAGTAGTAGGCCTGCCGCACTGGCTCGGGCGGGAGGTGCGGATGGATGTAGATCGGTACGTCAAGCTCGACCGCAGCGGCAAGCAGCGCATCGTAGCCCGCATGATCGAGGAAGCGGCCCTCGGTCGTGCCGTTGATCAGTGCGCCCACGAAGTGCAACTCCTTCACTGCGCGCGCAAGCTCGGCGGCGCAGCCTTCGGGGCTGCCCATTGGCAGCACGGCAAAGCCGGCGAAGCGATCGGGATGGCGCGCAATCGCTTTTGCCAGGTGGTCATTGAGCTCGCGGGCGAGCGCGACGCCGTCCACGCCGGGCACGAGATCGGGCCCGGGTCCCGTATTCGAGAGCACTTGCACGCTGATGCCGGCTTCATCCATCGAGGCAAGGCGCTGCTCGCCGATATCGGGCAGCAGATCGAGCGGGTTGGGCCGGTCCGTGGGCGCCTTTCTCGGCTGAAAGCCGCGGCGCGCAATCGCCTGCGCATCGATGCGGCGAGCGAGAGCCGGAATCGAAAAATGCTCCTCGAGCGCGACCACCCGCATGGACTTTTCCTTATTGCTGCGCTGCCGGTTGTGGCACCCATTGGTCGCCCCGAGCAAGCGTTGAAGATGCGAACGCGGCCGGCCGGGGAAACGCATCCTCGCAGGGGTGACGCGCTATGGGGCCGAACTGCAGGTCCGCTCGCTCGCTGCCTCACCCGCGCTGTGGCGATGCTATTCGGACTTGAGCCCGACGCGCGTAAGAATCAGCGTCCCGGCAGGCCCAGATGAAACGCGGCAACGCCGACGGCGAGATTGAGCCCGATCTGGCCGCTGACCGAGATCGGCTGCAAGGTGACGGTCCGGTTTGAGCCGCCAACCAGGACATTGGCACCGAGACCAGCGCCCACGCTCGCCTCTCCGCTCGCGCCCACGTAGTCGCCGGCAAGGAATCCTGGGCCGGCCACGGTGTTCGTGAACACCCCCCAGACCATAATCCCGCCGCCAGTGATTCCGAGATCGAGTCCGAACTTGGTGATGGTGCCGTCATAGTCCTCCTGGCGGCTGGGAAAGCTCGTCTGATCCGGCTTGAACACGCACGATATGGTCTTCTGGGATCCGACGATGAATCCGAGGCCGCCCGAGACGTTGCAGGTCAACAGGCCGGCCCGGACCTGCTGCGCGTGCCCCGGCGTGGCCCAAGCCAGCGCAACGACAAACGCCGCCGCTCTGCTGGCATGTTTCAACATTGCACCCTCCGTGCTCGGCGCGCTGTCCGTGACCGGTGGACGGCGGCGACGGCCTCGCTAATACGACGTGAGAGTGGCGGGTGGGCGTATCACCGTCAATTGGTGGCCGATCGGGCGCGGTGGGCGCGGTGGCCCGTCGGCGGGCGGCTTCGATGCGGGCACGGTGCCAGTGACCGCAGGGTCTTTGGCCGGCTCCTTCGGAGCCACCGATTTCGTCCCAGGTTTCTTGCTCTTGTTCGCAACCCTCGGCTTGTCCGGCTTACCCGCGTGGAACGCGCGCGCATACCTGAAAACCTGGGTACCGGGCACGGGAAGCACGGTGGTCGCGGGCGGCACCGCATAAACGACGACGCGCGGCCATGCGGGCAGGGCTGCCTCACCCTCGCGCACCACGTGCCGCTCCAGGTTTTGCGCGAGCGCAATTCGCATGCCCGGCGTGCCGTAATGCTCGATGCCGAAGCTCTGCGGGCTCGGCGCGGGCAAGGCCGGCTCCTCGGCAATCTCCGCGCCGACGACCAGCGTGCGTGGCCACACCTGCTGACCGCGCCCCCGCGCAACCCACTGCTCGGGCTCGGTGACGGTCTTCGGCCGGTCGGCCCCAGCCGGGACGACGTGAACGATCTTGTAGCCGCGCGCCTTGAGCTCCTTGAGGATCTCGGGAAGGGCAAGCGCGGTCGCGGGCTGGATATCGTGCAGCAGCAGGATGCCCTTGCCACGGGCCTCGATCCGGTTGATGGCGCGCCGCGTGATTTCCTTGTCCCTGATATGGGTCCAGTCGTCGGCGAGGAAATCGACGCTCCACGTCATGGTGTGGTGTGCGGCAAGGTATTGCTCGACCGAGCTCTGGCGCAGCAGGCCGGGGATGCGGAAGAAGGGTGCGATCGCGTTTGGATCTCCAAGCGCGGCCTCGATCGAGGCGTGACCGCCCTCGATCTCGGCGGCGGCCTGGTCGACGGTCATCTTCGCGAAGGTAAAGGGATGGTTCTGGCTGTGGTTGGCCACCGTGTGGCCTTCGTTGTAGATGCGCCGTACCATTGACGGGTAGCCGCGCGCCATGCGGCCGACCATGAAGAACGTAGCCTTTACGCATTCGGAGGCGAGCGTATCAAGGATCCGCGTCGTGTAGGGCGGCAACGGACCATCGTCGAAAGTCAGGACGACCTCGTGGTCATCGAGCGGCAGCGACTCCTCGTATTGCAGGCTGCCGACGCGCGCATGCTCGCCTGGATCGACCGCGATCGTGCGGCTGACCCCAAGCGCGCCCTGCGGGCATTGCTCGGCTGCTGCCGAGGCGATCCCGAACAAGGACGCCAGCATGCAATATGCGGCGACGGTGCTGCGCATGCCCCCCGATCCCAGCCCGACGACGGGTCGAACTCCCGGAAATACGCCCGGGGAAGCCATTGGTGAGATGCCTCGTTGTAGCCAAACAGTAGGTGGAGGCAATTTAATGACGCGTTAACCGACGTTCCACCGTCACGATTGCTAGCTTGTGTGACGGGTGCGCCACGGTGCCATGCAACCGCTTAGTCTCCCGGCGCGAGTGAAACGTGGACAATTCGACAATCGGGCGCTGAGCGGGTGAAGACGTGGCGCAAGCATGGCGGCGGCGTGCTTTGTGTCGTGCAGAAGCGCAATTTCGCCGTGATTCGCTTTGATGGCCAGGCGTGAGCGCGCATCGGCGCCTCGCGTGACCGGACGTTAACCCTACCCCTTTATGATCGCTCCCGGTGGGGAGTGAGTGGTGAGCAAAGGTAAAGGGGACGCGCCGGCTCGCGGCGTCCGGCTGATGGCGCAGCTACGCGCGTCGCTTGGCGCGCGCCTCGCTCGCAGCGAGCCGGCGGTGCTGCGCCTGATCGGCCCGCTCGCCGTTCTGGTTGTCCTCGCCCTCATAGCCTCGACCGGCGTTGCCTATGTGCTGGCGCGGCAGGCCGACGACTATATCGAGGCCGAGCACCGCAAAGCGCTGGCCGGCGCCGTGGAGGCGCTGCAGGCGGTATCTCCCGACCTTGCCCGGGTCGAGCCGAAGCTCATCCGCGTGCTCGAGCGCGCCTCCGGGCTCAAGGAGCTCAGATTCGAGACCGAGCCCGCGGGCGTCGAGCGCGAGATGCAACCGATGCTCGATGCCAAGGGGCGCATTGCCGGCTGGTTCAGCTGGGAGCCGGAGCGGCCGGCCACTGTGATGATGCAGCGCCTGCTGCCGCTTGCGGGAGCGATCGCGCTCGGGCTTGTGGGTTTCTCCGTGCTCGCCATCTGGCAGCTCGGACGGCTCGGCTTTCAGCTCGCGCGAAGCGAGCAGCACGCTCAAAAGCTCGAATATCAGGACGTGCTGACCGGGTTGCCGAACCACAACCGCTTCCTCGAGCTCTTCGACCGCGCAGTCGCGGAGCGCACGGGCACCGCACCGCTCGCGTTTGCCGTCCTCGACCTCGATGGTTTTGACGAGGTGAACGAGCTGCTCGGATATGCGGGCGGCGACGAGGTGCTGGTGGAGGTCGGCAAGCGATTGCAGGAGAGCCTGCCGCAGGGCGCGCTGATCGGCCGGCTCGGTGGTGATGAATTCGCGTTGATGATTGCCGGCATGCAGCCGCAAGAGGCATTGGCTGCCGCTGATGCGGTGCGCGCGTCGCTTGCGCGCCCGCTCTGGATGAATCAGGTCGTCCAGCTCAGCGCCAGCATCGGCGTTGCCGTCGCGCCGCGCGACGGAGAGGTGCGTGACGAGCTCATGCGCCGTGCCGATCTCGCGCTGCGCTGCGCCAAGCATCGCGGCCGCGGAATCCTGGTGGCGTTTTCCGCCGAGATGGAGGCGGAATTCCAGGAGCGGCGGTTCATCAAGCGCGAGCTCGCATGGACGCTCGCCGCCCAAGGTTTCGAGCTGCATTACCAGCCGATCATCAAGGCGGAGGGCGGCGCTACCGTCGGGGTGGAGGCGCTGCTGCGATGGAATCATTCCACACGGGGATACGTGCCGCCCTCGTTGTTCGTGCCGGTCGCGGAGGAAGCGGGGCTGATGGACCGGCTGGGCGAATTCGCGCTGCGGCGGGCGATCGCGGACGCGGCGCGCTGGCCCGCGCTCTACGTCGCCGTCAACCTGTCGCCGCTGCAGGTGCGCGATCGTGCCTTCATCGATCTCGTCGCATCGGTGCTGAGCGAGACGGGATTTGAGCCGTCCCGTCTCGTTCTGGAAATGACCGAGTCAGTCCTGATCGACAAGCCCGAGGAGACCACGGCGCGGCTTCAGGAGCTGCGCGCGCTTGGCGTGCGGCTTGCGCTTGATGATTTTGGATCCGGCTATTCGAGCCTGAGCTATTTGCAGAAGCTGCCCTTTGACAAACTCAAGATCGATCGCAGCTTTGTTGCCGGGCTGAACCGGTCCGCAAACGGCGGCGTGATCATCCAGGCCGTGGTCACGCTGGGGCGCGCGCTCGGCATGGAGATCGTGATCGAAGGCGTAGAGACCGACGAGCAGCGCGTGCTGCTGCGGCTTGCCGGATGCAATGAGATGCAGGGCTATCTGTTTGCGAGACCCGGCCCGGGCGACGAGATCGACCGGCTGTTGCGAGATGGCGCACCGGCACCGTTGCGAGCAAGCGCGTAGCTATCGCCTTAGGTCAGCCTGTGCACGCCCTGCCGTCCGCGTTGCGTCGGCTGCCGTCTGCTGCCCGAGAGCCAGGTCAGCAGGGTCATGACTGCGAGCGTGGCAATGTAGGCGATAAGTTGAAGCTCGGTTGGCCGGTCAGTATAACCGATCAGCGTATGCAGCAGGCGGCCGACGATGCTGTCCTGCGGCAGCCAGCCGGAGCTGTCCCACAGCCGCCGGCCGAGGACATCGATCAGTCCGGCGGCATCGAGAAACTGCACGGCCTGTGCAGCCATGCCAGCAGCGAGCAGCGAGATCAGCACCGTCGTCACGGCGAAGATGTGCCGGGCGGGAATGGCGAGAAGCCCAAAATAGGTAAGCGCGGTGAACGCGGCGCCGGCCAAAAGCCCCAGCACGCCGCCCATCAGCAGCGACCATGCCGATACGCCGGATGCCACGATGCCGTAAAGGAACAGGACCACCTCGGATCCCTCGCGCAGGGACGCAAGCCCCACGACCAGGGCGAGCGCGGCCAAGGGTCGCTGGCCGGCAGTCACCTGCTTGCCGACGGCTGCCATGGAGGCGGCCATCTCCTGGCCATGACCGGCCATCCACAGGTTATGCCACATCAGCATGGCGACGGCGACGACGAGCACGCTTGCGTTGAACAGCTCCTGGCCCGATCCTGCAAAGGCGTTCGCAATGGTTTCCGCGAACACCGCAATGAGCGCGGCACCCAGCGTCCCCGCCAGCACGCCGGCGGTCACCCATCGGCCGCGCCCCGCAACGCCGCGCGTCACCGCAAGCACGATGCCGATGATCAGGCCGGCTTCGATGACCTCCCGGAACACAATGATCAGCGCGCCCAGCATTGCCTATTCCGCAATCACGACGCCCTTGGCGGTGTCGGCATGAAACTCGCCGATGAACTCATAGCGGCCGGCATCGAGGGGGCCAATGCGGACGAGGGCTTTTGATTTCGCCGGGATCACCTTCTCGACCTTCAGCGCGGAGCTGTCGAACTCTTCCGGGGTTGCGTCCTCATTGGTAACGTAGATGGAGACGCGCTTGCCGGCAGGCACGCGAATCTCTTGCGGTTCGAACTTGTGATCCCTGATCATGAGGTTGAATTCCTGCGCCAGCGCGCTTGCAACCGGCGCGCCATGCAGCGCCGGCACCATCGCAAGCAGGCTCAAGAGCACGATTGCACGCATCCGCTTTGTCACCATGCATCCGTTGCCATATGAAGGACGTCGAATGCATGCGTGCAATAGCATTGTTGGAACTATTGAATGATTCTAATGTTTTCGTCCCTGCTCGTGCGGAGAGGTTAACAGGGTGGCGCCAAGCTCGCCGCATGTCGTTGTGATGGGGAGTAAGGCAGAACCAGCCGTGAGTGCGATCCCGAGCATCGGCCCCGCCCGCATTCCGCTTGTCGGGCTTGGCACCTGGGATCTGCGCGGGCGCACCTGCGCGCGTATGGTTGTCGAGGCGCTGCGGCTCGGATACCGCCACATCGATACGGCGGAGATGTACGACAACGAACGCGAAGTGGGTGAGGGGCTGCGCGCGGCCGGAGTCAACCGCAACGACGTCTTCGTCACCACGAAGGTATGGCCGTCGCACTTCGCCCCGCGGGATCTCGATCGCTCGGCGCAGCAGAGCCTCTCCCGGCTCGGGCTCGATGCGGTCGATCTTCTGCTGCTGCATTGGCCGAACCCGCAGATCCCGCTGCGCGACACGCTGGACGCCCTGTGCAAGGTCAAGCACAGGGGGCTTGCCCGCCATATCGGCGTCTCCAACTTCACCGTGGCGCTGATCGAGCAGACGGTTGCGCTTGCGCAGGAGCCGATCGTCTGCAACCAGATCGAGATGCATCCGCTGCTCGACCAGTCGAAGGTGCTCGAAGCCTGCCGGGCGCGGGACATTGCTGTCGTCGCCTACAGCCCAATCGCCCGCGGCGGCGCTGCGAACAATGCCGTGCTCGCCAGCATCGGCAAGGCGCACGGCAGGACGGCGGCGCAGGTCAGCCTGCGTTTCCTGGTGCAGCAGGGGATTGCCGTAATCCCGCGCACCAGCCGCAGCGAGCGGCTTGCGGAAAATCTCGCGGTCTTCGATTTCGAGCTCACGGCGGCGGAGATGAGAAAGATCGGCACACTCGCGAGCCGCGGTGGCCGTGTCGTCGATTTTTCCTATTCCGGATCGCCCAATTGGGACTGATGCACGTGTTGCGAGAGTGCAGTCTGCTAGCCCTGCTGCTGCCGACAATGGCGCACGCCATGGATGACGATTTTCGCGCACTCGCCAAATCGGCAGGCGAGCCGCAGGTCCCGGGACTCGCGATCGTCTACCTGCATCCGCTCGGCAATCCGGCCGACGCCAGGCACTGGCAGCACATTATCGTGCATCAGACCGAAGGGCCCGCGGGCTCCGCCAAAAGCCTCGCGCTCGCGCAGGCTAAAAATCCGGGAAAGCGCGGCGTGATGCTCTGGGTGGAGAGCGACGGCACCGTCTACTGGGCGACGGCAGAGACGGTGATCTCGACACATGGCGATGGCGCCAACCGCAGCGACAACAAATACATCGACAATTCCATCACCTACCACAGGGTTGTCAAAGGAAACTCGATCGGGGTGGAGTTCGTCGGCAATTACCCCGATGTCGCTAAGCCTGCCTCGAACGAGCAGGTGCGTGCCTGGCTCATCCTCGCGCGCTTCCTGCAGGAGCGTTACGACATTCCCGCGGCGCGCATCTACGCCCACAACTGGATCGACTATAAGGATCGCCGCTATTGCGAGGGCTGCGTCCTGGCCGAGCTTGCCCGCAAGCTCGGCTATGAGCCCGGACGCTCGGCTGCGCGGGAGTGAGGGTCCCGGTGGCGATGGTGCGCACGGTCATTCCTCTCCTGCGATGGGTTTGCCAGGACGCTTTGCCAAGAGGTTACCGATGAGTGCCGCTCATTTCGAGCTTCTGCGCGAGATCACGACTGCCACCATCACCACCATGCTGCTCAAGAAGGGCATCCGGCGCTGCTGGATGAATGGGCCCAAGCCGCTCGTTCCGCATGGGGTACGCCTGGTCGGCACTGCCTTCACCTTGCGCTTCGTGCCCGCGCGCGAGGATCTCGCCACCCCGGAAAGCTGGGCGAAGCCAATCTCGACCCGCGGCGCCATCGAGGAGATGCCGGAAGGATGCATCGCGGTTGCCGATGCCATGAGCATCGCGTCGGCCGGGATTTTCGGCGACATCCTCGCCATGCGCATGGTCAAGCGCAATGTCACGGCGCTGGTGACCGACGGCGCCGTGCGCGACAAGGCAGGCGTGCTGGCCTCGAAGCTGCCGGTCTGGTGCGCGGGCGTTGCTGCGCCGGCATCCGTCAATGCGCTCACTTTCGTCGGCTGGCAGGAGCCGATCGGATGCGGCGGCTGCGCAATATTCCCCGGTGATGTCATCGTGTGCGATGACGATGGGGCAGTGGTGATCCCGCAAAATCTCGTGGCCTTCGTGGCCGAGGACGGCGCCGAGCACGAGCGGATGGAGACCTGGATCGTCGGCGAGGTCGAGCGCGGCGAGAAGCTTCCCGGCCTCTACCCCATGAACGAGAGTACCAAGGCGCGCTACGAGGCCGCAAAGAAGACGAGCTAGCGTGCTACGCGGCATGTTCTATCCCGTCTCGAAGATCCTCGGCGTCTTCGCCAATCCCTCCGACCTCGTCGCCGCGATCGGATTGCTGGGGCTTGTGCTGCTGGCAACCCGCTTCGCACGCGCCGGCAGGAGCCTCATCGTCGCGTGCTTTGTCGCGCTCGTCGTTCTCGGGCTTTCCCCGCTGGGCAACGCACTGATGGTGCCGCTCGAGCAGCGGTTTCCAGCGTGGGATGGTAATCGCGGCACGCCCGACGGGATTGTGGTGCTCGGCGGAGCGATCTCGCCCGACGTGTCGGCCGCCCGCAATGAGGTGGTGCTCAACGAGGCGGCCGAGCGGCTTACTGTCGTTGCAGACCTCGCGCGGCGCTATCCTCGCGCGCGCATCCTGTTCTCCGGCGGCATTGGCGATCCGCTCTCAAATGAGCGCGAGGCGCCGTTCGCCTTTCGGCTGCTGGAGACGTTCGACATTGCGCCCGGCCGCATCCTGCTGGAGGACCGCTCCCGCAATACCGTGGAGAATGCCGTCTATTCCAAGGAGGTCGCCCGCCCGCTGCCCGGCGAGCGCTGGCTGCTGGTGACGTCGGCCTATCACATGCCGCGTGCCATCGGCGTATTCCGGAAGGTCGGCTTTGCGGTCGAGGCCTGTCCCGTCGACTGGCGAACGCGCGGAGCGCCCGATGCGCTGCGGCCATTCACGAGCGTCGGTGATGGCTTGCGCCGCGTCGACACCGCGGTGCGCGAATGGATCGGGCTTGCGGTCTACTGGCTCACGGGACGCAGCTCCGAGCTTTTTCCCGGTCCGCTGTCGACGGCAGCATGATCGTAGTCCGAGATGTCTTTGCGATCCGACTCAACAGGCGTCATCGCCTGCGTAGAGAAAGCGGCCCAGCACCTGATCTGCGTGCTCATTTTGAGCCCGAGAGCTCCTTGAGCGTGAAAGTGTAGCTCTCGTTGGCAAGCGGCTTGTGGCAGGCAAGGCACTCGGCCTGGTTGACGCCCGGCTGATGCTGCTTGGCGGGGCTGAACACCGCGTAGTTCCAGTTTTCATTGCGCAAGAGCTGAGGGATCGCGTCCCCCCAGCCCGCTTCGCGCTCCATGGCCGTGTACCGCACCAGCTTGTCCGGAACGTAAAAGCCATCAGGACCGCTGACCGGATTATTGCTCGCGTCGAGCTTGGCGGAATATGCCTCGGAAAACAGGACCGAGCCGTCGGGCAGTGGTTTTCCGGCCTTGGCTGCCGCGAGCGCCGTTGGGTTCGCATAATAGTAGCGGACCTCCCGCGAGGCAGGAAAATTGATGGTGTGATATTTGCTGAAGGTTTCCTTGTAATCCTGTGGAAACGCCACCTTGGACGAAGCGACGTTCGGCAGCAAAGCCGACTTGCTGCCCGCCGGCGCCCCGGCTTGCGCGGCAAAATAAGCGGCAACGTTGGCAATCTCCTCGAGACTGAGCTGGGCGGCAATTGCATTCATGATGGCGGCCCGGCTGGCCAGGCCCGGCTCTTTGCGGGTGCCGTCCTTGAAGAACTTGAGCTGCGCCTCGAGATAGGTCGCGCGCTGCCCTGCAAGATTGGGGACGTTATCACTGACGCTGATGCCCGTCTCGCCGTGGCATGCGGCACACACAACGGTGGCTGTCCGCTTCCCGGCCTCGACATCCGCGGCCTGTGCCGACTGCGCGGCGATGAGAATGATGGCGAGCTGGAGCAACGCTTTCATGGCTTGCCTCGCTTTTCATGCATGTGTGGTCCGCGGGAGTTGAAGCGTCCCTGCTTGAAAAGCAGGCTAGCGCACTTCGACGCCGTCCGGAACCTTATTGAGCAGACACCCAGCCTCGGCAACCTGTATGAGTGTGGGCAATGCTCGGATTGATGGCGACGGCTTGTGATTGTCATTGAGATTTGTCAGCCTCGCCCGAGCGAAACATGGGAGCATATCCGATGAAACAAACCAGACAGCAGGCGCTGTTGGCCGCCGCACTTGGGCTGTTGCTGACTGCTTCCACGGCATGGGCGCAGCAGCCGGCGACGATGCGCCTGCGCGGCACCATCGAGGCGGTCGACGGCAATACGCTGACCCTCAAATCGCGCGACGGGGACGTCAAGCTGACCCTCGCGGACAATGCGCTCATTATTGCAGTGATAAAAGCCGCGCTAACGGAGATCAGGGAGGGCACCTTCCTCGGCAGCGCCGCAATTCCGCAGGCGGACGGCAGCCAGAAAGCGGTCGAGGTACACATCTTCCCCGAATCGATGCGCGGTACTGGGGAAGGTCACCGGCCCTATCCGCCGGTGACTAACGGCACCATGACCAACGGCACCGCATCCGGGGCGCTGGTGGCCGCTGTCGACGGATCCGTCATCACGGTCAAATACAAGGACGGCGAGAAAAGGATCATCGTTGGGGCGGACGTGCCCATCATGCGCTACGAGATCGGCGGCAAGGCCGATCTCAAGCCCGGCGCCCATTTTACCGTGCTGGCCGCGACCAAAAAGCCTGACGGCACGTTCGAGGCCAGCCGCATCAATGTGGGCCGTGACGGCGCGGTCCCGCAATAGACCGGCTGCGCAGCTACGCCGGCTCACTCCATGGAGAGCCCGCTCGCCCTGATCGGGGTGGCCCATTTGTCGATCTCGCGCTGCACGAACTGGCGGAGATAGTCCGGCGAGCGGCGCTCGACGGCCGGCAAGTCGGCACCGATCTCGGCCATCCGCAGCTTTACGGCCGTCGTGTCGATGGTCGCGAGCGCCGCGGCGTGCAGCCGCTCGATGATGGCTGCGGGCGTGCCGGCAGGCAGGAACAGCGCAAACCAGTTCGCGGCGTCGAAACCGGTCAGTCCCTGCTCGTGCGCGGTCGGCTGCTCCGGCAGGCCGCGCGAGCGCTCGCGCGTAAGAACGGCGATTGCCTTCACCGTCCCGCTCTCGATCTGGGGAATGGCGATCGGCGTGTCCGGGCATTGATAGTCGATCCGCCCGGCAATCAGATCGGCCATCGCGGGCGCCGCGCCGCGATAGGGCACGTGCGTCACGGCAACGCCGATCGCCGCATTGAGCAGCACGCAGGCAAGATGGCTTGCCGAGCCGGTACCGCCCGAGCCGAACTGCATGTGCGACTGGTTGACCTTCGCATAGGCGATGAACTCCGGCAGCTTGCCGGCGGGCAGGTCCTTGCGCGCGAGCAGAACCAGCGGCGTCTGGGCGATCAGCATGACCGGCGCGAAGTCGGTCGCGGCATTGTAGAGGGGAGCCCGGTAGAAGGTCTGGTTCGCCGCGTGGGTGCCGAGATTGCCGAGCACGAGCTGATATCCGTCGGGCGCCGCCTTTGCCACGCGAGCGCTGCCGGTCATGCCGCCCGAGCCTCCGACGTTCTCGATCACGACCTGCTGGCCGAGCTGCTCGGAAAGTGGCGGCGCGAGGATGCGGCCCACCGTGTCGGCCGGACCGCCGGCCGCGAACGGGACCACCATGGTCAGCGGTCGCGCCGGCCACGTCTCCGAATGCGCAGCCCCGCCGCAGCCGAAACCGGCGAGCATGAGGGCGATGAGCCGCAAAGGTCGCGCCATTCAATCCTCCAAATTGACAGGCAGCCTCCCGGCCGGGTTCCACATTGAAGGGGTGAGCGGTGTTCGAGCATCAGGCGGCGTTCACGGAAATGCTGCGCGTTGGACGCGACATGCGCAAGCGCATGTTCGACACGATCGAGCAGCGGCATGCCGATGACTTCGTCAACGGCAGGGCAGGGACGAAGCTTTACGAGGACCTGCTTTCGGCCGTTCGCGATGCAGGCGTGCCGGAGGCGGAAACGGAATTCGAGAGCCGCTTCCTTCCGCTGCTCAATAAAAAGCGCGTCCAGCCCGACACCGCCGGGACATTCGATCATGATCGGATGACTGCCGCAGAGGGGCCCTGGAGCGGCGTCTGGATGTGGATATCATCGACCATCATGGCCGCGGCGATTGCCGGCGCTGCTGGCTGGTACTTCGGGGACAAGGCTCTCAAATGGATCAAGGGCGAGCCGCCTGCGCTGACGCAGGCGCCGGCTCCCGCCGCGCCGCCGGCAGTTGCCGGCGAGGCGCCAACGCCTGAAACCGCTACCGGGCCTGAAACTCCGGCCGGGAGCGCTATTCCCGCGCCTGCCGACGGCACAGAACCGCCAACGCGAGCTGAGCCCGGGCAGCCGGAGGAGGGCGAGCGGCCATCAGCACCGGAGAGCGAGCGCTGATTTTCTGACCGCCGCTGATTGTGCCGTTAGGCCGTCGTCCAAGCCTCTACCAGGGGGCCATTGGCCCCGTATACGGGGTCCGTCGCCGGCATGGGCACCATGGGAATGGAATGAAGCGCGCGCTCGCGCTCCTCTCGGGAGCCGCGGCACTCGTCGTATGTGCCGCCGGGCGGATAGGCGCCGATCACAAGCAGGTCCTAGCTCGCGGACAGACGCTGATGGCCGGTCCCGGCCGGGAGAATGGCCACGTCGCCTGCTGAAAGCTCGAACGTCGCGCCCTTGTTGCCGCCGAAGCGTACGCTCGCGCGACCGCGCGCTATGCCGAGCACCTCGTGGATGCTCGAATGATAGTGGACATAGCTGTAGATGCCGTTGCGCCACGACTCTCCCCAGCCGTTGCTGTGGAAGAGCTGCTCGAAAGCGGCGGCGGCATCCCCGGTCGGCGGCAGATCGATAGCGCTGCGATAGACGACGAACGGAAGCCGCGCATTGTTCGGCACCGTCCCGTCGTCCGCAAACATGATTGTGTCGGGCTTACGCGCACGCAGCGCCGCCCGCACGCTGTCCGCAGAGGGTTTCCCAATCCCGGTGACGTTTTCTACGGCCTTCCTCAATGTTTCCTTGATGTACATCGCGCGCTCTCTGGACTGCGCGGGATCAACCTCCATTCCGCGAGCCGGGTTCCCTCAAACGGCGGCAATCGCCTCGATTTCCAGGAGGAAATTGGGGTTGGCGAGCCCGCGCAGGATGCACAGCGTGCTCCCCGGCGGGTTGCCGGCGAAATACTTCTGCAGCAGCCCGCGCGCCTTCGGCACGTCATGGGGATTGCAGATGTAGATAGTGATCTTGGTGACATCGGCAATTTTCGCGCCGCCGGCTGCTAGCGCCTTGGTGAGATTTTCCATGACCATGCGCGCTTGCGCGTCGAAGTCGTCAGGCGGGAGCACCTTGCCGTCGACATCGGCCGCGACCTGGCCGGCGCAGAAGACGAGCTTCTGTGCGCCCTCGGCGGTCACCACATGCGAATAGTTCGAGAATGGCTTGGAGGTTCCTTCCGGGTTGATGCGCGTGATCTTTGCCATGATGGACTTTCCGCGCTCCGCTACACCTTGACCTTCTCGTCCTCGACCACGCGCCCGACAGCAGGCCGCTTGAGCATACGATCCTTGAACGCGGAATAGCTCTTGAGCTCTGCCATCGGCAGCTCGCGGCGAACGCCCCAGGTGTAGAAAACGAAACCATAAGGGTCGAGCACGCTGTAGCGGTCCGAGAACCATTCGCGACCTGCCAACATGCCGTCGATCTGCTTCAGATAGCCGTGGAATGTCTTGCGCCCGGTCTCCTGAATGAGGGGAAAAACGGCCGGATCGCTCGCGTATCGCTCGGGCCTTCCGATATGCGCATGCGCGGGGTGCACGCTCGCTGCGAAGAAACCGATCAGCGAGAGCGCCTTGGCCTCCGCTACCGGATCGGTCGGCCACAGCCCGAAGCGTTTGCCCAGATAGGGGAGTATCGCGGTGTTCTCGGCGATCGGCTCATTGCTGTCGAGCCGCAGCACCGGCACGCGTCCCTGTGGGTTGATCTTGAGATAGGCCTCGGTGCGCTGCTCGCCGCCTGCGAGGTCAACCTTCCTGGGCTCGTATTTTTCCCCGCTCTCTTCCAGGACGACGTGGGCCGCCATCGAGCACGCCCCCGGAGCAAAATATAATGTCAGCATCCGATATTCTCCCTGTTCGGCTCATCTGTTCTCTTGTGCGTGGTCAACGCGCTCGCGCGTTGCGGCATGGGCCCGGATCGGAAAATCCTGTGCCCCGGCGCGGGCCGGACCATATGAGAAATGCCACCACTCACGAGGATAATTGCGAAAGCCGGCCGCCGCCATGGCTGCAAGCAGCGTGTTGCGCGAACGCCGCTGCTCGGGGCTCACCGCACTGGCGGTGTGGCTCTTGACATCGAAGCAATCGTAGCCCGTTCCCATGTCGATGCTGTTGTCGGGGCCCCGTTCCGCGGCTGCGCCGGTGCAGGGCCCATATGCCGCCCTCGGATCGAAGGCGGCGGCCGCCGCGGCCGGCGCCGGGATCAATGTCAGATCGACCGCGATCCCGGTTGAATGCTGCGAGCGTGAGGAGATGTAGCCGAGCGCGAACAGTGATCCTTTCTGAAGCTTCGGGAAAAATCGCCTCGTCGCGCCACCGGAACGGCCGTCATGCGCCCACGCTGCCATGGCGGATACGGCACGTGCAGGACGGTAGCAATCATAGACCTTCAGCGACAGGCCCGAGGCCGCAAGGCTCGCCTGCACGCGCTTGAGCGCCGCCGCAACCTCCCGGCGCAGGACGCATTCGGGGGCCTCATAGCCGGGCAACGGCCGTCCTACAAAATTGTCGAACCCCGCATAGCGAATCTCCTGCGCGATGCTCGGGTCGACGTCGCGAAGATAGACAAAGCCTGCGGGCGGGGCGCCTTGCGCGAGCGCCTCATGCGGTGCCGCGACGAGGGCTGCGATCGCAGCAGCGACGATCCACCAGCCCGCGCGCAAGCGGAAACACGTGCCTTGCCGCCGCTGCACCGATTTCCTTGCTGTCCGGCGGCGGTCAGCGCGCCAAGGCGGCGGGCGCAATGAGCGGCCTTGACGGCGCAGCATGGCCGGGCTGGTGGGCAATGTGATCCGGGCTTCGCGCCTTGCGGGCGGAGCAAAACCGCTCGACGGCATCGCTCACGGCCGCGGTGATGAGCGACTGCCGCTCCGGCGAGTCCAATGCCAACTCCTCGTCGCGATTGATGATGGAGCCGGCCTCGAGCAGAACGGCGGGCATGCGGGTGTCCTTGAGCACAATCAGTTGATCGTAGCGATAGACTCCCGCTTCGGGATCGACCAACTGGCGCTGCCGCCGGCCCATGAACTTCTCGGTGTAGTGGGGCGTATATTTCAGGCCGCGGGCTTTCAACTGCATGCCCAGCAGCCGGGCAAAAACGAGGCTGCCCGCGAAGTCGCCATTGAAATGCGACACGAAGATGGAATGCCCCCGGAAGCGGTCGCTGAAGCCGTGCTCCCTGCCTTCGAACTGCCATTTCTCCAGAAACGAATCGGGCACCGAATCGTGGTGAATGGACAGGAACAGATCGGCGGAGGACTTGTTGGCGCGCGCCACGCGCTGGCCCAGGCTTCTGTGGGCTGCTCCATCCGTGATCAGCAGCACCGTCTTCTCAAAACCGGCTTCGATCAGCTTGCGGTCGATGCGCCTTGCCAGGCGGAGATTGAAATCATATTCGTCCCGCCCGCGGGCGCTCTTTGCACCCGGCACCTTGGCAGTGTGCCCGACATCGATGATCAGGCGAAACTCGGTGCGATTGCAGGTCGAGCCACTTGGCTTTTGGGCAGGCGGCTCAGCCCGTCCCTCATGGGACGCGCCGTACGATAGCAGCAGCGCGACAGCAAGGAGGGTGGCCGACCAGATGCGCGGATGGCAGGTCATTGGCACCGTTAACGACAGATTGATGGCTGAGATACCCGAGTTCCCCGGTCCCTGTCTTGCACCAAGATTGTGGTTCAAAATTGATCGTCATGAGGCTCAGGCGGTCGATCGGGGTAGGAACCTGTCCCTCTGCCGGGAGTGCCGGTGGCGGTCTGGACGCATTGGGCAAGGGACCTGAGAAGTTGGTGACGCAGGATTCTCCGCAACCGGGCATGCGGACGCTGGGCCTCGGTTTCACCTGGGAGCAACTATCCCTGGGCCAGCGGTTCCGCACCATCAATCGCACCATCACGGAGACGGATCTGGTGCTCTTCACCGGTGTGACCGGAATGCTGGAAACCATCTTCATCGACCGCACCTTCGCTGAGAAGGGGGCAATCGAGGGACGGTTCGTGCCGGCAGCCTTGACATACAGCCTGGTTGAAGGGCTGCTCTGCCAGAGCATGATTCAGGGCACCGGCCTTGCCATGCTGGAGCTGAAGCAGCAGGTGCTGGCGCCAGCCCGCGTAGGCGATACGGTGCACGGAGAGATCGAGATACTGTCGGTGCGCCCCACCTCGAAGGGCAATCGCGGCATTGTCGTTTCCCGCATCGATGTAAAGAATCAGAATGGCGAGACGGTCATGACCTATGAAGCCACCCGAATGCTGGCGGGCCGGTCCCCGCCGTGATGATCGATATCTTCAACCATTTCATGCCCAAGGCGTATCTCGATCGCCTCGGCGCATTCGTTCCCGGCCATGTCGCTCTCACCGCTTTCCCGCGGGTAAGGACGCTGTGCGACATCGATGCCCGGCTTTCTCTCCTCGACGAGTTCGATGGGCTGCAGCAGGTTCTCTCGCTTGCCAATCCACCGCTCGAGCTCGTCGCTCCGCCTGACAAGTCTCCCGAGCTCGCGCGCATTGCGAATGACGCGCTCGCCGAGGTCTGCCGCAAGCACGCGGACAGGTTTCCAACCTTCATCGCCTCCTTGCCGATGAACAATATCGAGGCCGCCCTGAGCGAGATCGATCGTGCGGTCGGGGACTTGCGTGCGCGGGGCGTCCAGCTATTCACCAATGTCGCGGGCAGGCCGCTATCGGACCCTCAGTTTCGCCCGATCTTCCGGCGCATGGCGGCACATGACCTGCCGGTCTGGGTGCACCCGATGCGCGGCCCCGATTTTGCCGATTATGCCGCCGAGCAGGCCTCCGAGGCCGAGATCTGGTTCAGCTTCGGCTGGCCGTACGAGACCACCGCCTGCATGACCCGCCTGATCTATTCGAGGATATTCGATGAGCTGCCTACCCTGAAGATCATTAGCCATCACATGGGAGGCATGATCCCCTATTTTGCCGGCAAGATTAATCTCGGATTTCGGCAGATCTTCTTCGGCACGCCGGAGCACAATCCGGCAGCAACAGGCCTTAAAAGGTCACCGATGCACTATTACAAGCTGCTCTATGCCGACACCGCGCTCAATGGGCAGGCCGAGCCGACGCGCTGCGGGCATGCTTTCTTCGGTACTGCGGCTTGCCTGTTCGCAACCGATGCACCGTTCGATTGCGAGGGTGGGCGGAGCCTGATCCGCGGCACAATCCGTGCGATCGAGGCGCTCCCGATCTCGTCGGCGGAGCGCAAGAGGATCCTTTCCGGCAACGCGCGCGATCTGCTCAAGCTTCCAGCCGGTGCCGCGCTGGCGCGCTCGCCCGCATGAAGCACTCGAGCATCACCGTCGATCTGCGCGACGGCGCGATGGGCGCCTATCTCGCAGTGCCGGAGCGCACGCCGGCCGGTTGCATCATCGCCATCATGGAGATCTGGGGTGTCAATGACACCATGCGCCGGCACGCGCACGAGTTTGCGGAGGCTGGCTTCGTCTGTCTGGTGCCCGACCTGTTCTGGCGGCAGGAGCCCGGCGTCGAGCTGTCCGATGCCAATCCCGAGCACGTCAAGAAGGCATTCGATCTCTATTACGATTTCAACTACGACCTTGCCGTGCGCGACATGGAGGACACCCGACGCTATCTTGCCGCGCTGCCGGAATTCACCGGCAAGGTCGGGGCGGTGGGCTACTGCCTGGGTGGCAAGCTCTGCTATCTCATGTGCTGCCGTACCGACATCGATTGCGCGGTGGCGTATTACGGCACCTACATTGAGCATCATATTCGCGAAGTGAAGAAGCTGCACCGGCCGTTCGTCCTGCATATGGCGATGAAGGATCGCTGGGTGCAGGCGGAGGTGAACGAGCTGCTCGAGCGCAGGCTCTCACCAAATCCGCTCGTGACGATCCACAAATATCCTGGTGCCGACCACGCGTTCGCGCGCTATGGCGGCAAGACCTATTCGCAGCCCGAAGCCGAGCGTGCGCTCGCCCTGACCAGGGCATTCTTCCATGAGCATCTTGGCTGAGGCTCAATCATAGACCGTGTCCACGTAGTGGTCGGAATCGACCACGGCCTCGATCACGGTGGGCCCGCTTGCGGCAAGCGCCTGCGCAACCGCGCGCTCCAGCGCCTCGGGGCTGCTCGTCCGCATTGCGGGCACCCCGAAATAATGCGCCGGGGGATCGCCATAGGCTTCGGCCTGCAGCTCGGTGCCGTAGAGCGGCAATTGCCGACGTATCTGCTTGACCTTGATGAGGGCGAGCCACCGATCATCAAGCACGATGATCGGAAGCGTGATGCCGAGCCGCTTGGCGGTTGCCACCTCCCCGCACGTCATCTGAAAACAGCCGTCTCCCAGGATGCATGCAACCGGACGATCGGGACACGCGAGCTTGGCGGCAATCGCCGCCGGCAGCCCGAATCCCATTGATGACCACCCGTTGGTGATCTGAAAGCTCCTGGGTGCGTGCGTCGGCCATTGGCTCGCGATTTGGTGCGTATGCGCGCCCACATCGAAGGCGAGTATGCCGTTGCGCGGCAGTGCCGAGCGCACGGCATCGATTGCAGCATGGGCGGCAAATGCGCTGCTCGGCGGGCGCAGCCGAGTCTGGAAGTTGCGGCGATGCTCGGACAGCATGGCGGCGGTCCAGGAATTGCTTGCGCTGCCATGCTGCGCGAGGCGCGACAGCGAGCAGCCGAGGTCGCCGACAACCTCATGGATCAGGTTGACGGATGCCGCCACATCCACCGGCTCGATGTCGATTTGGATGAGCGGCAGCCCGCCGATCCATGCCTCATATTCCACCTCGACAGTATCGTAGCCGATGCCGACGATCAGGTCGGCGCTCGCAAGAAAGCTGCGCTGGGCCTGTCGGCATGCCCGCTCGATGCAGCCGACCGCGAGCGGATGATCCTCGTCGATCATGCCTTTGGCCATGGTCGTGGTGGCAAAGGGCAGGTGATAGCGCTCGACAAATCGCAGCAGCAATGGCGGGTCGGCGACGCGCATGGCGGTCGCGCCGAGCACCGCGATCGGCCGCTCGGCCGATCCGATCAGCTCTCTCGCGCGCTCGAGCGCCGCGTCATCGGCGGCGGCAAGCCTCGCCGGCTGTGCCGCCGCTGGTACCGGCTCGTTCGTCGCCGCGAGTGCCACGTCCTCCGGCAGATCGAGGTGGACCGGGCCTTTGGGCTCGGTCAGGGCAAGCGCGATTGCGTGTGTCAAGGTCTCCGCCACCGACCCGCGCTTGAAGGGCAACGTCGCCTTGGTAATCGGTTTGAACAGGGTGTGATGATCGATCCACATCTGCATGCGGCGGCCGAGCTGGTCGGTGTCGAGATTGCAGGTGATCGCGATCATCGCCGAGCGATCCAGCCACGCGCATCCGATGCCGGTTGCGAGATTGGTCGCGCCCGGCCCCAATGTGGCAAGGCAAAACCCGGCTGTGCCGGTCATGCGCGCGGTGACGTCGGCGGCAAAGCCGGCTGAGCCTTCGTGCGCCGTGAGCACGAACTCGACGCCGCCCTCGCGCATGGCCTCCATGAGCGGCAGCACGTTGCCGCTCGGGATGCCGAATCCGCGGGTGATCCCGTTCGTCTTCAGGGTCGCGACAATCAGATCGGCATTGTTCATGCGGGGAAATCTTCATCCAATCTGCAAGCCCGACGAGCGCGCCACCATATCAGCGCGTCGGCTGCTGCGCACGCTTGACCCTGCAAAACGAGGCTGCGAGAACCGGCGGCGAGCCGATGACAATCTCAAAGCCCCTGACGCGAGACGAGCCGCGCCTGCCTGCATGGTCGCGCGTACCCTTTTTTGACATCGCGGACTGGTGTGCCATTGCGCTGGCCGCATCGTTGCCATGGTCCACCTCGGCGACCAGCATTCTGGCTGTTCTCTGGCTCGCTTTCCTGCTGCCGACGCTGGACCGAGCAACGCTTCATCGCGCGCTCATGACGCCGGCAGGCGCCCTTCCCGTATTGCTCTGGCTTCTTGCGGCAGCAGGCATGCTGTGGGCTGACGTAGGCTTTCCTGAGCGCATCGAGGGATTGAGCGGGTTTCTCAAGCTGCTGGCGCTGCCATTGCTACTCGCCCATTTCCGCCGCAGCGGCCGAGCAGCATGGGTGCTGGCCGCCTTTCTGCTCGCCTGCACCCTGTTGCTTGCCACATCTTACTTCCTGGCGCTTTGGCCCGGCTTGTCGTGGCGAGGGGTTCGAGCGGGCCTTGGCGTGCCGGTCAAGGATTACATTGCTCAGAGCGGTGAGTTCGCGATCTGCGTGTTCATCCTGCTGCCGATTGCGCTCGGCATGGTTCGCACGCGTCCATGGGCCGCTGCCGGCATCCTGCTGTGGTCAGCCTTGTTTCTGATCGATTTTCTCTATCTTGCGACGGGCCGCACTGCGCTTGCCGTCACGGTCGTCCTGCTACTGATATTTGCCTTCCGCGAGCTCGGTCTGAAGAAGGGCGGCCTTGCCGTCCTCGCGGCCACGCTGCTTGCCGCCGTGATCTGGGAGTCTTCGCCGTTTCTTCGTATGCGGGTCGGCCTCGTGCCCAGCGAAGTCGAGCGCTACTGGAATGAGAATGCGCGCACGTCTACCGGTGAACGTCTCGAATACTGGAGAAGATCCGTCTCATTCATGGCCGAGGCTCCGGTTCTCGGGCACGGCACGGGCACCATTCGGGAATTATTCCGCCGATCCGCGGTCGGAGAGAGCGGGGCCTCTGCTCTCGTATCGCCCAATCCGCACAATCAGACGCTGGCGGTCGGGATTCAGCTTGGGTTGGTTGGAATCATCGTCCTTTACGCGATGTGGCTCTCCCATGCGTTGCTGTTCCGCGGACCCAGCCTGCCGGCGTGGGTCGGCTTGGTTGTGGTCACGCAAAACGTGGTCTCAAGCCTGTTCAACTCCCATCTGTTCGATTTCACGCAAGGCTGGATCTATGTTTTTGGCGTCGGGGTCGCCGGCGGCGTCGTGCTGCGGCAAAGAGACGATGTCAGCGAGGAGCGCCCGAGCGGCGCCTGATTGGAGACGCTCACGCGCGATGGTCGATCGCGATCGATCGTCATTGCCTCGAGTCCTTCAGAAAGAGCCCGCGAACTGTTGCGCCTAGCGAGCGGCTGCTCCGAACCTATCCCACCGTCGCATCCGGCATCGAGCCAGCAGCAACGCCATCAAGCGGA